>AUXO010916385.1_pt1 | contig 23641 bp, 19 predicted proteins | sample 768731 | NCBI WGS metagenome assembly AUXO01 (sample SAMN02715735, study PRJNA202380) | gut metagenome | biome: sheep rumen | host: Ovis aries | place: New Zealand: Palmerston North | reverse complement strand
GGATGGATAGGCGGCAACGGCTTGTTAGGCATGTCCGCCAGGATGTTATACCACTGTGTAGGAATCTCACTCTCCGAGAGAATAAATTTCTTTTGTTTCGTCATTTTAGTCTAAATATTTAAGTTTTGTTAATTGGTCTCTAATATGCATTCTTATCATGTATTACCATACTCTTTATGGTGAGCCAGATGATACGAAGGTCAAGCCAAATCGACCAATGCTCAATATACCAAATATCTCGTTTTACTCGCCCTTCCATCTGCCATAACTCTTTTGTTTCACCACGATAACCAGTTACCTGAGCCCAGCCTGTAATACCAGGCTTTACGAAATGGCGAACCATATATTTATTAATTAATGCAGAATATTGTTCAGTGTGAGCAAGCATATGAGGACGTGGACCAACTATCGACATATCTCCTGTCAACACATTGATAAACTGTGGTAACTCATCAATGTTGGCCTTTCGCATAAAATTACCAAAAGGATATTTTCTCGGATCATTTTTCGTTGCTTGTACTTTATCAGCATCTGCATTCACATGCATTGACCGGAATTTATAACAATAGAAATTGTTTCCATCTAATCCCGTACGTAATTGCTTAAAGAAAATCGGTCCCGGACTTTGAATCTTAATAATGATATAGATAAATGGAAAAATGATAGCCGTTGGTATCAAGAATATCAAAGACATAATAATGTCGAATAAGCGTTTAATAGCTTTGTTAAATGGATTAGTCAATGGAATCTCATAGGTAGAAAACACCTCCATTTCATCCAAAAACTCCCGCTTTAGATTGATACCTAACGATTCAACAGAAACTGGTACATAATAAAAGCGGATAACCCTTCGGTCACAGAAATTTGATATACGCTTAATAATATCCTTATCGCGCCTTGACAAACTCACATACAACTCGTCCCCTAAACGTAATTCATCAGGATCTTTATCTATTTTTTCCAAAAACTCTTGTAATGAGCCTAAACGCTCTATCGGAATTTTCTTTTCTTTCTCTCCTTGATCCTTTGACTGAAAATCTTCAGTAGTATGACTGGAACTTATAGAGCGGGTCCATTCTCCTATTTCATCATCTGCATAATAGCCTTTAACACGATAACCTTTGGTCTGATCGCTAATAAGAATATCGTAAATATTTAGTAACTCTGGATCATTTCCTATAAATGTAACTGTACGGGAATTCCCTCCCAACCGGCGAAATCGTTTGATAGTAACACGCTCCAAAAAACGAGAAATGAGCAATAATCCAAAGAAAAGAGGAGTAAACATAATCATCACTTTCCCTGCTGGAACAATGATACTCATTGATTTCAAAAGTACATAGGCAATTATTGCCTGTACCAAAACAAGTCCTGTTACACGTTGTAAAATATCTGCAATTGATATTACACGTTGATGCACGACTGTAGAGAAACGAATCTCACTTAAGACTAAAGCAAGATTGTTTCCAAACAAGAATACCCATTTCATTTCCCATGACCATTCTCTAACTATACCATGATAATTAGAAAAGAGCCAAACTAAAAGATTTAATATAACAAAGTCTGCAAAAATAACTGCCCACTTTATCATATTATTTGTATCGTTGTTTGAAGCCATTGTTAAATAGTTTAAAATATATTTTTTGCAAAAATAGGCAAAATATTTCAAACCTCCATACTTTGTTCTCACTTTTTTTTACTTTCTCCCCCATTTTTTACCATCATCAACAAAAAAAGACCACCCACGCCATGGCGTGGGTGGTCTTAAAGTCATGTCTATTATCCTATCGTCGTAATTTATTTCGACCCAAATAATTCAGTAAACATATCTCCTAATTCTGAAAAGGAATAATTTATGCCATGTTCATCCTTGTGCTTTGTCGATTTAACAGCATGCTGTATAGCTTTTTCCAAACTCCCGCCTTTCTTTTTGAAATAAGGATGTAAAGGATGTTTCTGAAAGAACTTTATTCTCTTCTCATAATCACAATATTTACACAATGCTTTTTCCACCTCATCATACGAAGAGAATTTTTTTGTTGTGTAAATGAAATAGTATAAGAAGAACATTTCTGTACAACGCTCTGTCTCAAAAAAACGAACTTGACAATCAATCCCATTTTTCTCATCCACGATATGCTTCTGATGGTATTTTCTTTTTAACTCTAGATACTTTTTGCGTTCCGTCCCCTCCTGCTTATTATCCATATCAATGATGCAGAAAACACGTTGATAATCCCTGACAGCCCTTTTAATCTCCAATTCCAATTCCTCTAAATTAGAGTTCTTGGGATAATCAGGCTTCACACTTCTCAACACCTTGTAATCATCTTTCAGGGAGTTTAAGAAAAAAAACTCTGTGATTCCCTCCCCAATAACCATGGTTGTCTGCCTAATACCTTCCATATTACTCTTTGATATCATCCAAATCCAAGAAAAAAGAGCCCAATGAAGGAACAGCCCCCAGTTTCCCAATTCTATAAGACCTATACAAAGAGAGATTCTTATGCAAGCCGAACTGGTCTGCTCGTGTATATTTGGAGGAAGCTGTTTGAGAAGACTTTTCAGCAAACCACACAAGATTACGATTCTCATCCAGAAAGTCTTCCTTCAACAGAGAAATCTCTTGTGAGGTAAACACCAACTGTGACTCATTGGAATTATACAAGAAAATATTCAGGAAATAGAGCAACAGGTCATAATGTAATTCCACTCCCAACTCATCCAACAGATAAATGTGGTTACCCGTCACCATATCATACAGGAAATTCAATATCATCAGATACCTTCTTGTCCCTTTTGACTGATTATCGTGGTCCAACATAAACTGCCCGTCTTCCGAACCATTCAGGAAACGCACCTCCTCATGGTCAATTTTAATTTTACTACCCTCTCGCAGCAATCGCTCCTCCTGAAAGTAAGTAAAATCCATAATATTGAAATCAGCTTTCTTCAATAATTGCAAAAAGAATTTCTTTCTCTTTTCATCATTTACAACCGCAACCATCTGTTTGGTAAAAGACTGCACATAATCCCCATCTACCTCATGAACATGAAAAGCAATCCAATTATACAAGGACGCAATCTTATTAGCATCCTCACCCAAGGCAACTTTATCAAAGGTGGAGAAAACAGAGTGATTGTTCAAGGTGTTCTGAATGATAGTATCCTGCGTCTTAGACGTCAATTCCAGGCTTTTCCCGAAGCGAATATCGGCATGTGTATCATCAGAAGTATATTTCCTTTCATAAAAAAGCGCCTTAGAGTTATTGGGATAATAATAAAATTCCTCTTTCAATATATAGGAGGGAAAATAGGATACAAGATAATCGTACCTAACATGATTGGCGTAAAACGAGACATAAAGCGTGGTGGGCATGTCTTTCCTCAAAGCGAAAGGTCCATCCCCCATAACATCCTCATTCTTTTTAGTACGGGAAAAAAACAAGATGTCAAAAACATTCTGCATCGCATAAAGAATATTTGACTTTCCTGAGGCATTCGCACCATAGATAATACCCAGTTTATTCAGTCTGACACCATTACCCATTTCAACACTAGCAACAGAATCCTCTTTGCTTTTGCACTCAAAATTCAAGATCTGCTTGTCTCGAATTGACTTATAATTCTCCGCCCAGAACTCCCTAATCATAATAACTTTTTTAGCCAGAAATCGTAAGAAAGTTACGAATTCGTCACAAAAATATATCTTTTTTTGCTATCTGCCAAATTTTTTATTGTTTTTTTCATCAAAATGCCAAAAACTCATCTGTCATCACAACTACTCCCACTGATTCTTCCTCCTATATTGTTCCGTCAGTTCCAGAAGTTTTCTAAACTTCTCTACCCTATCAGCTTTCATCTTTCCAGCATTCAAGGCTTTTCTATTGGCCTTCAGCCAGTTGAGCATATCATGCTCCTCTATCCGATGCTTCGACGGATTGCGTTTGTTGGCTTCAATAAAGTCAACCACCTCTTTATAATTCTCCTGCCAACGTTCATCTTGTGTCATTTCAATATCCCTTCTTATTCCGCATTTAAAATAATAATGCATCCTTCTCCATTTCCATCGATTCACCCGTTTCAATCCTTACTATCATTCTCATCATCCAAGTCTTCATCCCACTGAGAGCTAAGTTTTAGAAGTTTCTGAAAGTCTGTCTCAAATTCTAACGCTTCTTCTCCATCAGGAATGGTATTATCATTATCATCGATCTTACCCTCCTGCTCCATTTTATTCAGCCATTTTTTATACCTCTTTTTATTCCACGGCGATTCCTCATAATAATATGAACTTGGACCAAAGCCCATTATTTTCCAGAACATAGCATTTGAGAGGCGTATTATCCTTTTTTATGCAACCACAATAATGTATCATACTTGATGGCTAACCATAGTTTCATCCATTTATGCTTGAAATCACCCATCATTTTCTGAAACTTTGTACTTTCATAGAGCCTAAACTTATGATGTATCACGCCCTCAGAATCCAAATATGCCCATCCTCCATTCTGTTCATGGTTGCCCCAACTTCCATACTTGCTGTATATCTGTCTTTCTGTCAAAACAGGCCAAAACAAGGTTAACCTTTCTCTCTTAAGAAAGTCCATCAGCACATCCTTACGAATTAATAGAGCGTCATGCCCTTTGCCATATTGGTGGTTATCCATAACAACTATTCTTTCTTCGCCATCGACCCAAGCGCCATTATCAGTGGCATATTTCAGTCCCATGCCATTGTATATCCAGGCATTAGGCAGCAGCATGCTCACGCCCTCTTCTGATGAAGCATCTTCCGAAGAGGAATGGGAATATATTAAATAGGCTGGCGCAATCAAAACGTTTTGAAACGATTTATTTCCTATTTCAAATGGCGCAAACCCATAATCAGTTTCCCTAATAGACTTTTTGTATTCATCAGACCAAAAAAACTCGCGTATGAATATACCATCTGTTTCCCTATTTTCTCTAAAGTTCCTGCCTTGAAGTCCATATTTATGGATGTTTTCACATATTGTATCCAAATGCTCTGATTTCACAGCAAACGCCTGAATAAAAGTCCATAAATCTCTTTGCATATAATTTTCTTTAAGTGCATCTGGGAGTTTCTTGATACTATTATACGAGAATAGGTTAACCCATTCTACACCATCTTTATCCTTAACAAGCAGATAATCTTCAATATCTGGCATTTTCTTCCAAGCCTTCATCCACTTCGTATCTTTTTCAGGTATTGTCACATCATATGCAGGTACCTCATATATACTCCTTTCAGAAGCTATCGCCATATTCCGAGTCTTAAACGTAGGATCGATATTTCTCGCACTTTGTACAAGAGTTGTCCATCTACGTTTAAAATCGACATCGTTATATTTATCTTCCAAGATTGCCATAATCCTATACATGGCTATCCACTGATATTTTTTTCCAATACGTTCAACCCGATTGCCAAACTTCTGGTAACTCTCAAGATGAATGTCGAATTTCGCAAACAGATGAGCATCATATCCATACTCCTCAAATATCATTTCAATAGCCCAATTTGCCATATCTTCAGGATCTACAGGAATTTCACTAAGATTAGCCTGAAAAACATATCTTCCAAAGTCCCCATACATAGATGTCCTTGGCGAATGCTCAGTTGCCATTGATGACAATATCCTATAATTTGCTATATGTAAATCTCTCTGCTCTTCATCATCTTTTACCTTATCCCATTCTATATCATACTTAGCCTTCACATCATCACAACTCATAATATGGTCTGGAATTGATTCTTTCGAAAGTGGCAGACTTATTACATTTTCATTAATCTCCAGATCCGCGCCAAGACTATGAGCATATCTGATAATGCTCCTAGCATAATCCCTAATCAGAATATGTACTGGTACTTTTTCATCAACAAACAAATTCGTATATGTCCATGATGCAATCTCTTTTGCTAATTCTACACTTTGTGCACATACCACACATCCCATCAAAGAAGCCCACAGTCTTTCCTTTATATACAAATCATTGACATCATAATATTTTTGAAGTAGAGGCAATGCTAATTCTTTTCTAACCGACAAAATTTTCACCAAAGCATGGGTTGCTCGGTCTCTTAACTCTCTCCATGTTGATGCCAACGACCATACCAAAGCCTCCGAACACAGTCGAATTCTATCTATATCAACACGAGAAAGGGTTCTGTCTGAGGCATTCATAGCCCACATGGCTAATTCATTTATGTATTTACCAAGTCCCCACACTTCAGAAATCTTTATCGTCCATAGAGCATCGCGCTCTTTCATGCTCATGCCCCACAACAATCTATAGAGCATGCTGCTATTCGCATTCTCGTCCTTTCTAAAGGGGCGTTGCAATATGATTTCCAAAACCCTTTGCTCGTATCCATTATCATACATTTTTTTGAGCAGCAACTGTCCTTTCTCAGTAAAGATATCTCTTTGCGCAGCACTGTCAATAAAGGCATGAAATGCAATATTTTTATGTTCTTCTGAAACCAATTCAAAAAACTCTTTGCCTGTTTTTAAGGGAGCAAGAACCGCAATAGCATCTTCAACCCCACTACCATACTTATGGAAATTATCCAAATCATATTTACCTTTGTCCAACAGACAGTCCGCCAAAAAATAGTCACCAACTCTCTCAAAACCATAATCAACATAGACAGAGCCCTTATAACTATCTATTCTGAGGATACCGTCATCTACTAGCCATCTCAAAAACTCATGAGGTTTATTTGTGTATTTAGCAACCTCAGTTAATTTCTCAATTGCCTTATCATATTCCAAGTACCACCGGCCAGTTGTTTCGGCCATTAGTTCAGCTATCGCTTTTAACGCATTTGTTACCAAATGAAGCGAATCGTCGTAATGAAATCTGATAGCCATGTCATGGTTTATCTCATCACAATACTGAAGAATCGTTGTCCAGAAACTCTCATATTCTAAGGGTGTGCCCTTATCCTTATGAACTTTACAGTATTTAATCAAAAAAAGAGGATTAGCAAATTCAGAGCCATAGGCTGGCCACAGAGGCTGATCCAATCCAAACGAGCCAAATATAAACTCACTGGCAAGCTCCTCTTTTCCTTCAAAGCCTTTATGATGGTAGACTGTAAACTCAGGATGGTTATATGCCATATCGTAAAACCAATTATGTGCGCCAGAAACTCTAAAACTTACTACCAAGCGCAAATAATCAAACCGTTCTATATCATCAACAAGTCCTATCAAGTGTGCTGACCAGAAATCTTCTCCATCTTTCTCGTTCAGGCCATCAATAAATAGCACTACAGGTTTTCTGTTGGCTTTACCATAATTGTTCAGGTCCCTAAGTAACAATTCTTTCTTGCCTTGGTAGTCCAATAAACTAACGATTTGGGCTAACGGCGCATCGTTCTTATTGAATTTATCCCCCAATAACAAGATTGAAGGTTCGTCATTCCTTTGCCTTTTTCTAACAACATCCCCTATAAGATGCGATTTACCTGTACCGGCAGGTCCCACTACAAACCACACTTTTGAGTTCTTGAAACCAATCCATTGGTTGCATAACAATGAATACAATTTTTCAGATTCTTGCCTAAGGCTATCAAAACCATAATCTCTTTTTTCTAAAGCCTGACTAGCACGATATTGGAAGAATAGTTCATTAAGTGCATTGACCTCATTACGCGCATTATCATAGGTTCTAGCATCCTCATTAAGCCCATATAAACATTTCAGAACATCATCTGTCTTTTCGCGAAGTTTCCTTAAGTCATCATTATCATCATTCTTTGATTTCGCAAAATATCTTGCTTTATCTGCAAAATCATTTAGATCTTCTTTAATCAAAACATTAAATCCATCCTCTATTCGTAATGCAGACAATAGCCATGGCATATCTTCAAATGGAAAGTTAACCTCCTCAGAATATCTGTTGCCAAGTTCTCTTATTCCTTTATCGTTCTGATTAAAGAACCATTCTTTAGTCAGAGCAAACTTATAATTATCGGAAATAATCCTAGCAGCTTCCATCACTTCATCCCAATATTGTGAATCTTTCCTCGTTGTCAGATATAGGTAAGCATAATATCCTGCTGCTATGATGACTGCAATCAAACCACACAGCCACACCGACTGCCCATCTAACTTCACCAAAAACTCACATTCACTATTTTTGAAATAGAAAAAAGAGAACGATGGGTATAATCCTGCCAGTCCGGCTTCTGTAGCCATGAACAACAGAAACAACTTCTTTCTGCTTCTCTCTTTCAGATAGGCTTTAATGGTACTTATCCATTCCGTCCTGTCTGCAGTTTTTAGCTTATGGCGGAATCTAATGAGCATCGCATTAATGACTCCCCACAAGATCAAAGCGAAAAAAACTATGAATACAAATAGAATGATCAATATCAGCATATTATATCGCGAAATGTACTTACATAAGTGTCAGCCAACCTCCATCACCTATTAATCACCAACCTCACATCCCTCATATCTCTTTCAGATGGATTGGGTTCCATCCTACCGTCCGTTAACTCTGGCATACCATGAATATAGCGATTGTTAAGGATTCCTTCTGAAGGTTTTGCTATCAGATGATATACATCCTCATTATGTGGGTCTCTGTCAAACGACCAAAAACCCCTTCTTGCCATATCCCTAAAATGAGTCAAATATCTCTCACGGTCCTGTTGATGTCCTAACTCCTCATTGTACTCTCTCAAGACGCCCTCTACATAATCCGAAAAAAACACATTAACGTCAGTAATTTGCATGCGATATGCCATCCTAAGCATATTCAGATTAGTAATCCATGTATTCACAGAAGCAGGCAGCAAACCCCCAAACGACATCGCATGAATATAAATATGGCCCACTCTGGCAAACCAGTCTATATCATGAGATCTCTGATAAACTATCGCGAACTTACCCATCATCACATATCAAACAACTTCTTACAATTATCACACGGACCAAAAACTTTTCTATTCACTGGCCTTACTGACTTACTAAAAAATAACTCACTCTTAATTATAAGATTTTCAGCACCGTTTATCTTTAATAAGTCATTCGCGGCATGCTGCTCAGCACATTGGCCGAGAGGGTGTCCGCATAATGATACTTTCTTAAATGTATTTGCATTTCTTATTGAATTGCCCTGATTAAAATCATCCTCCATAGCCTTAAGTAAAGGTGTCTTCCCATATTCGTCAGCTTTTGGTGAGTCAGCAAACCCTTCTGTCTGGAAATGGTTGTCGATGTCAGTACAAACGGACACCATGGCTGGATAATAATAATCGCCAAATGATTTCATCCGCCCGTTGATTCGGTCATATTCAAAGGTTGCATATACATAATCTGCGTATTTATCAACCTGAGTATCAAGATATGCTTTCGCATGAAAAGTATTATTACTCTTAGACATTTCTTTTCTATTCTATCGTCCATCTTATATCCAGCCGCCAGTACCCACGGATTTCCGTAGTTAATTTATCTCCACCATCTTCATAAACTTCGACAGCATCGCTCTTTCTTCCTATACTTTACTTGTATCAGAAATTTCCGCCAAATCCTTCACAAGATCGCCCAAGACATAATTAAGTTGCTCTTCTGTTTCTTCTATCTGCCTGTACTCGTCATAGGCAAAAGTATAAAACGAAGAGATAAAATCAATTCCATTGGGGCTATTCAATAGTTTAGATGTATAAGCATTTATAATCGTTTCCAAATCTAGTTTCCCCTCATGTAACTGGTTACACAACATAAACAACGTATCATAATCCATTATCACCACTGGAGCGATATGAGTATTCATCTTATATTGCCTGGCTAATTGGGAAAACTCTGGAATAATCATGTAATTAATCCCCATAGCTGAGAAAGCCCGGTCGGTAGTTACAATGATAGGGAATATCACATCCGCATTCTCTGCTTCTGTATCAAGAGGATGCATCTTCTTGTCATTCATGATGGCATTCATACTATATAACAGCTGACCTCCACCTTTTCTATTATTACTTCCTCCCTTACAAATACGCCTAACAACCTCCTTCTTGATAAATGCCAAATCATCTGAAAATTTTACGGGTTCACCCAATGTCAAATCTTTATATTCAAATAGGAACACATGATTACCCCTTCTCATATAAAAATCTGGCTCTGCATTATTCTCGAATATTGGCTTCATGGTTTCACCCTCAAAAATAGCGTCATAAAAACCATCAAATGCCTTATGCATCAGACTATAGAACAACCTCGATTCAGAAATTCTATCACCTATAATACTATTAACCTGAGGGATATTATCAATAGGTTTTCCATGCTCATTCACACATTCATGCCCAATAACCGATTTTGCAAAATCAAACTTCATACCCTGATAGAACTTGTCTACCATCAGGTTATGATTTAACAGTAAATATACCCCTTTTTGAGGACTATACAAGAAATGATCTCTTAGATAAAATTGATCATTACTAGACCAAATTTGTGCACAATCTGTAGGATTTATCGCATATTGGTCAAAAAACAGAATGTATTTCTCACTTTCGCCCTCAAACTTTACCCACTGTGTTTGAATACTAGATTGCAGGAAGTTAAACCACGTCAACAAATAATCTTTCCACGATGTCACCAGATGGTCTTTACAGAACAAATCAAGAAATGGCCTAAACAATTCATCTTGCTCACAATACTTAAAGAATTCCTTAGCTTTATACATCTGCACCTTGAAGTCTTTGTATAGTTTAAACTCCACAACTGGTAGATCTACCCTAATAAAAAGCCCTGGTACATCTTGTGGATCAATATTTTCCGATGCTTTGTCAGTCCAAAGCTGGTTGCAATATAGATATGCCTTAAAAATCTTTACCTTATCCTCATTATTTAGTTCTCTATTCGAAGGATTGTAGCACTCCAAAGCCAATTTGAAGAACAAAAAACAACCATCTGCAGAGAACAATGCAATATCTGGATGCTTATTTCTAAAAGCATCTATCCTCGATTGTGACTGTTCATCCAGACAACTCCTCATCTTTTCAACAATCTCCCTATGCATTTCCAAGTCTGCAAAAGCAAAGATTGTCTTATTTTGATAAAAAACTACCATATCCAAGGCTCCCATTGTCGGAACGTCCTCCAATAGTTGCTTGGGGTCTATCTGATCATAATCATCAAATATATCTTTATAACCGATTGCTACTAAACCTTTAATCATAATTTTGTTCATGCTATTAGTACGACTCATGTTCATATCTCATCCTTCATCCATCTTACATAGTTCTCATCTCCCCCTCCACCATCTTCATCAGCTTCGGCAGCATCCCTTCTATCTTCCTGCACTTCACCTTATTGTAGTGGAAGTCCATATCGTCCAACATCTCATTCTCCCCCCTTCTTCAACCACATTCCCCACATGGGGCACATATCCAACTCGGAATAGTCCTGGTATTGGGCTTGGGCATCACAGAGTATGTCTGTCCAGCGGGAGCTGCAGTGCAGGTCACCGAAGAAGTCGGTTTCGAGGTTGAACACTTCCAGGTTGATATCCGCCTCTTGCATCCTTATACCATTTCTTAAAACCGACAAGCGGCCATATCACTATTGCAAATTCTTGCTTGTTGCAAGCGAGCAGAGCTCGAATTCTCTTTCAAACCAATAGTTCCATGACCGACTTATCTGCGTGTATGTACTAATTCGTCCTATTCGTGTCATTCGTGGTCGAAAAAGAAAATTTGTGTTTTTAGGTCATTATGCCCTGCTTCACCATCTCTAATAGAAACTTATAATTCATCTTCAACGATAGCGAAGCCTCGGACAAAAAAACATTCTCCCATGTTTCACTATCTGTAAGAAACATTGATTCGCGACTCCTCACGGCTATCTCTTCATCATTGGTTCGAATATTATCTGTCACATCCTCTTTCGTTTTGGCTATTTGACTCACACAACAAAACTCAGGCTTGCCCCCTCGTTCCATATCGCGATAGTAGCCTATTACCTTAGTGTGCAACAGTTTAGTAAATAGTTCATTCCCTATCATCTTCTTCAAAGAAGATTCTTCTGCCAATTCCCTCTCTGCTGCTCGTACAATCATCTCTCGCAAGTCCTCATCCTTTTTGAAGTCTGCATAATCAATTGACCCCGACCCAGTAGGCATATAATAGTTGGCATTGTAACCAGCATTTCCTGCCTGACGGAATATAAAGATATATCCATCACTTGTATATAACAACGTCGAGACGCCTATATGGTCAGAAAAATCAGACTCTCCAAGAGACTTGATGGGGTCAGTCTTCATGTTTATCGGAGGAAACAGTTTATAATGAGTACCTCCAACATATTGTGTATATATAAAATTCGTCAGATACCCCTGATAATAATCACCTTTTGTCACGCGCCATTTGAAACAGCCTTTTTCTTCAGCTGGGAACAACTCACTGGCTAGACACACCTTCTTGTCATTGGTAAACATTCCTCCTTTATTGCAGATCTCATACCATCGATGATTCAAGAATTTCAGCAACGTATCTTTATATTGTTTGATATACATTCTTGTCTCTTCGCGTTTGTTTTGGCTCATTACAGGAATTATACTCGCCTCGTTTCTCAACAATTCTACAACTTTTGGATTCTCCATCACGCCCCACTCCACATTTATTATATATGGGAAATCCTTCTTTTGCAGCAATCCCTGGTCTGTCTTTATCAGGCTAAAATCCTTCTTGGAGTCTCTGCTTTTCTTGAGCATTGACATCAGCGGATCTCTCGGATTTTCTTTTTTTAAAAACGAAAAATGTCCTGCAACATTAAAGATTTGCCAAATAAAGTTTATGAAGACACCAAAGAAAATTAGCAACAACGATGGTTGAAAGGCCACCTCTCTCCAATTGTATAAAGCCCAGAAAAGAATGACAGTGTCTACGATGGCGCTTACTAACTGAAACAAATCTAACGAGAATACGAAGTACAAATACGATACTAGATTTTTAATTAGCTGCCACATAATATTATATTTTTGAGTATTTTACTTGAAACCAAGAATAAATGGTCAGAGATCAACCATCCTATTTATTTGAATTGAATAGTGTCTAACGGCGAATACTTCCTTGTTCTTCAAACCCCAGCTTTACCCATACTGCCATTTCTTTAGCCGTGCCAAGAATGACACGACCATGTTCGTCACGCTTAAAACTTTCTTTCGTGTTCTTAGTCTTTGGCATATGTATCATTAGGGGCTATCAAATCAGTTGTCATTCATATTGATTCACCCTCCTATACTTCTCACACAACTCCAATAACGCAAAAAACTTCTCACGCCTATCTTCACTCAGAGCATCAGCGTTAAGAAGTTTTCGATTTCGTTTGAGGAAGTGAATCATCAAACGCTCCTCCGGATTATACTTCGACGGATTCCGGTGCTCCCGTTCAATGAACGTCTTAACCTCATAGTATCTGGACATCCACCTCTCCTCTTGTGTCATTTTTCTACTTTTTTAGATCCTCTGCACCATACAAACACCATGCTCTCCATTTTCCCGATAGTACATGTAGTCTCGCCAAAGGGTGCAATCCATGGGCTGGTCAAATAATTCTCTCCCGTTTTCCCGCAGGTAAGATCACTAACCACCATCAAAGGGGTAAAGCCCATCTCCCCTGCTTTAATGAATGATTGGAGCTTTTCTTTATCAGGGAGCAATTCCATTTCTGCCATAAAACCACCACCTTCCATCTTGACATCCTTCAAGTCCACGTCTTCCTGGATATTGCGCCGCTTCTGAAAGAATGTACCGTCAGACTGGATATGTGTTGCATTTATGGGTGACTCATCATTACGTCCATGCGAATGGATATACTTCACCTGCACCTCCAGCCACTTTCTGAAGTCCTCACGGCCGACAGGCATGGCGCCAAATGAATTCAACCACGCCAACAAATCAGGGACTGCCCCCATAAAACTGACAACCGCGCTCCTGTCTTCATCAATGTTCCAAGTGAGACCTAAAGACATCGACTGCTCGTTTCCTCTATCATTGAGCCCAGCCAAGAAATGCCGAACACCATCCAATGACCTATTCACCTTACTCGCAACATCCTCCCCGCAATGCGCAATCAAAGGCAGGTTAACAAAACCATCCCGGCATTCCATCAAAAGACATTTCGGATTCTCTATGGCTATACCCTCGCGTCTCAGACATTTTGCTAAGTCTATCACCGTTAAGTCAGCCGCATCGCCACTTACCGAATGCGTAGTTACAGTGTCGAAGTTACTGAAGAACCAGGGTGTATCCCCTTGAACTGGTTCTTGATAGCTCACCAGCAATCTTACGCCATCGCCTTTTTGCAACACCTGCGGTACATACTTATCAATCTTTTCCTCTGCTACCTCTTCCCTCTCCATCTTGAAAGGTAGCTCTACGTTAAAGTAGCGATAAACATCGTGGTTATCTTTGAGATACTGGGTAATCAACCCTTTCCAGTCACTAATAGGCAACTTGCCATCAATTCTGAACAACTTGGTATATTGCGCTCGATGACCCATTTGGTTCATATTCGCACATTTGCGCTCCTCCATCAGCTCTTCATCATACATCCGAATGGCACCGTCAAAATGGTCAAATATGCCAGTCTCGGGGTCATAGAACGAATGCATATAACGGCACCCATACTTCCCTTTTTCTGTTGGCATTTCATCCTCCGCCACTTCCTCCATTTCAAACTGACGCTTGCCGTCTTTGTTTTCCCACAGGAACTCCGTTTTGCATACTGGGTAATAGAACTTCTCTGTCTCGTCCGGAGCATAGGTCGTTAACTCTTCGGGAATAGACATGATGTCATCCGTATACGAAGGGCCGAACCAAAACTCAAACTCTACATTATCTATATACGATGGCGAATACCCTATATAATAATCATCAATACGCAATTTTACAGGGGTGACGTTACTGTCTGCCTTTAATAGCTGGTCAATGAAACCTGTATTGAAGTTATTGAATTTGGATAATGACCGGCGGAGGTAAGGATGCAGAAGAATTGAGAATTTTGACTTCTTAGCCGCAAAGACACCGCATCCTTTGTAGTCAAAATGCTTCTTTATATCGCTCAAAAGAATCAGCCCGTCCCTATCGAATAAGTCATCCGTCAAGAATGGAAATGCTTTACGCACAATACCTGGTGCCCCATACATCACAATCCCATTCGAAAACAATTCCCCATCGGGTACTAACAATCCTTGTTCATTTAACTCTGAATAGAATGCATTTGAGAACTCATTGATCCGGTCAACAATCTGATTGTTCAGAAAGTTTGCCCTGGCTCTCATCACCTCCTTATGTTCCTGCTCCGTTTCCGGGATATACATTTTCCCAAGCACGTATGCCATTTCGTGAGAAACATACAGTGATGATACTCTCGACCATCCTATAGGACGATGGATGTCATGTGAAACGTTTGTTGGGTTCCCTTTCCGGTAGCTTAGCCACAGCATATCCTCAAGCGCGGGAATGGTGAATCTATCACCCGTTCTCGCCCTTCCGTCTGTCAAAAATATGCCGGTAAGTTCTTTCATAACAATAATCCGTCTCTACCTACCCCCTACCAACGAGCCATCACCCATGTTCAACATATCATGCTCCTCAATCCGATGCTTCGATGGATTCCGATGATTGCTCTCAATGAAACTAACCACCTCATTATACTTCAAGAGCCATCGTTCTTCTTGAGTCATATGACTTAATCCTTATAATTGAACACCTTCTTATACTTGCTCCAAAAGGCATCATAATAGCCCCAAGATTCAAGTGTCTTGGAGATTGACATTAAACACCTTTCTGCAATTTCTTTCTGGCTACCAATCAAGTCCCAAGCCCTTTGTTCCTTGACAGATACTTTGAAATAAGGCTCATAAATTTTAAGAACAGCGATAAACAGTTTCTTAAAGTCCTCTGTATTAAAGAATCTGCTATAGTGCTTCATCGCCCAAGAAACATGTCTGAATGCTATTCCCAATTCAGTTGTTTCTTTGGCTATAATACGTCCTATCAGTTGCTCATACTCCAAACGATATTTTTCTATACCATACAGTTCCGTCTCAGTCATTATCCTACGAACAGACTTATATATTTCATCGTCCGCAATCAACTGATAGACACTCTTATTAAAGAAACACAGTTTGTATACCCTGACAAGAGTATGATAAACCTCATCATAATCCACTTCCTCTTTAAGCAGTTGTTTGTGGTTATGCACAAATAATCGCATATCCATCACATGTTCTCTGAAGGTATTTTGTGAAGACATCCATCCCCGATCAACACCATATTGTCCTTCTTTCTGAAGGATAATAACAATCTTGGCTAGCATTGTTTTCAGGTCATCAAAGATAATCTTCACCTGGTCGTCATTAAAGTGTAATGCCCTATCAAGCCTGCTTACACTTACACTTCCAATGCCAATATGAACACCCTCGCTGGTAATACCTGTATTCCAGAAATCACTCCCTTGCACATATTTATCTTTTAACGCAAGTACTAGCTCAGGATATTCTTTTGCATGTGCAGCATACCCTTCTATCATGTAGGCATTACGAATTGCTCTATCTTCTATCAATGAGAGTAATGCCACTTTCTTCTCTTTATTCACCAATAACAGCAAGTTCAAAACCACAAAGTATGCCTGCATACTATTCGATTGTTTTGCTTTTTCTGCAAAAGAATATAGCTTATCTACTAGTGATTCGAAATCCCGAGGCTTTAGCCTTCTACGAGCAGCTATAACCAAGTTGTTATAATAATCTTCAAACCTGTCGTTAATCTCCGCTATATCTAAGACGCGCTTTATTAGTTTTACTCTCAACTCCTTGGCTGTTACATATTCCAATGCTGTTGAAACGAATCCATACACAGATTTCTTCACATCAGAATAAGGCCCAAAAGCTTCTACAGAATCTAATATCTTTTCCGCACTAGCAGTAAAAGTTGGAGTCCACCGTCCTACATCTACAGCAGGTAAAATTTCGGTTGCAAATTGAGCTATCTTACCTTTGAGATAAACAGGAGTTGTTCCAGCAACAAGTGACTTTATTTGGTTTTTCAGTACCGATGCTAGTTCCTTCCTTGAACTCTCATCATACATCATCTCTTGTGCCACCAACTTTATAACTTTATCTTTCGGATTACGTAATATAGTATATAAGATAAGTGCTTCAGTATATCTTCCTTTCAATGACTTGACAATTTCCAACCAATCCTCATCATTCAGCAATGAGTGACCTGCAAAACAAATACCTAATTCAACGTAACTATTAAGCAGGATTGCGGCATTGACAACATCTGAAGTAAATTTGTCTAGATGTACCGACTCAACCACATTACCATAAGTATTCGTTTCCTGCTTTCGCTTCATCGCTTCAAGATAGGCACGGCTATAATCATATAATGACATCAGTCTCTGTTGAGTCTTATAATCGTCTGCGTTTCGGAACAACAAAGTATTTTTGTAGCCAAGAATTCTCAGCCATTCAGCGGCTAGAACAAACTCTTGTCGAGAAGCGAACATAGAAGCTTCGCAATTTTGCGAGGTATCATCCTTTTTACGTAAAAGTTGAACAAGCGAAAACTTTCTTACAAAATCTATTCCTTTTTCGTTACCAATGCTTTTTATTTCATCTAAAGTCGGGAATTGGAAGTTGTATAGCTTCTGCAAAATCTCTGAGTATGGATCACCTTTCAGTTCTTTCTCTTTCGGAGAATTGTTCAGTAGTAAGATAGAACGTCGGAAAGCATCAACAAAGATCTTTCTAATTTCAGGATTTGGTTCATTCTCCATTTGAATATACGCAAATTCATCGCTAGTCAAATCCAATGGGAGCAGTGTACACCTTACTGCTGCGGCATAAAGCATTCTGTCTGCCTCAGAAGCACCTTTTCTTAAATAGCTTTTTGTAGCAAGCTGAACATCATTGGCCACATAGTGTACCACCGATTTAGGTCTCGTGTACTTGTATCTATCTGCCAACATGAATAATGATTTAGCAGTTTGCTCGTTAACCTTTTTCACTGTTTTATCAGACAGTCTTGGCACTTCTATGCTACTCCACAAGTCTGAAAACTTAGATACTTCATCATTATTCAGCGGTTGCACGTATTCTAAGAATTTTTTGATACGCTCTTCATCATTCTTACCGTCAGGAAACAGGTCTTTCAGAATAACGGGTTCAATAAAGTGATTCCTCAGCATCAACTTCATTTCCTGAGGCATGTCATCGCTACTGGAGTAGATAAAGTAAGACAAATGCTTTTCTTCATTCTTTTGTCCGATTCTTGCATTGGTCTTATCCAGCACGTCCTTCACCCAGTTTATCCAGGCAAGGAAGTTGGCATCACCTCCCGACACGCCCATAATGCAAAAACGGCTCCTCAGCAGGTCTATTCGCATCATGCTAACAAAAGCACTGTGCTTTTCGTTATACGTATCGTAGTCTTCCTGTGTGATGATATATTGTGTATGGGTGTCGCCGTCGAAGCCATATTCTGCCTCCGCATTTTCTCTAAGACTACCGTGAATCTTATAGATGCTTTTACGTTTCGCAGAAAGGGATATGTCATACGAGTCCTTCACTACATTATAAAAGGTTCTCCTACTCTGCTTTTTTGTCTCTAATGCAGATATTAAATCCAACTCCTTAGCCCTGTTCTCAAATATTTCTTGTCGGGTCGTGTTCAATTCTTCTTTTATCTTTTCTGCATCAGATATTTTTTCAGTCTCGTCTTCTGAAACATCTGCTGACGGGTCGTTTCTTTCAGGTTCGTGCTTGGCATTAATCAGTTTGTCAAGCGATTCTTCTTTCTCCCTTAGAGCTGTCCGGGCATTCCTTAATGCCTCTATCTTATCCTCTAACTTGGTTATCTCGTTTTCCAGTTCAAGCCTTGCTTCTTCACCAAGGAAATACTCCAAGGCATTATCATAATTGAATGTATAGATGTTCTGTATATTCAGTTTCTTCAGCAACAAATGGCATTCTGGATTCACGGTATTAGGTAATTGTTTCCCATTCAGTATCAACACATCCTTCTTATCCACCGATTTAAGATACGGTGTCTTACCTTCTATGTAAGTATCAATAGCTTCATGATAGCCTGCCTTTTTCACCAACATAGAGGCTATACCAAGATAACCATATTCCTTCTCAGTCTTGGCCACTACTTTCTCTTCCTGTTTGGCTCGGTTGCCGTTACCAAACAGGTTCCAGATGGCATCTTTCAGCAGACCACCCCATAAAGGGTAGGCGTCCTTATTGACATTCCGGCTAAATCCTGCCCCTATCAAGAAAGACATCTCACCTTCCTCGATATATCTTTTTATGTCATCAAGAGTTGTAGATACCTTGTTTTTCATCCTTTAACCATTGAGGCCTTTCCTTTCATATCTTTCTATCACCGACACAAAGTTGATTTGTTCCTGAGAGTTTTCTCGCACACTCTGAATAGAGTCGTATGGAAACTCGTTTTCGGGCAGCTTATACATCATTCTAACTACATCTCCTCGGAACTCATTATAATCCGCAGGACTTGCAACCAGAAAATACAACCCAGTTTCCGCATTGCGGTCAAAGGACAAAAATCCCCGTTGTGCCATCTTGACAAAACTCCATGAATACGCCTTCATCCACACAGGAGTATCTTCATCAAAGTCAATGTCCTTAAACATTTCGGGCAGTCCTTGCCTCCTTAAAAGTTCCTCGTCAACATCTCTGTAATGATCTCGCACATACCGCTCAATTACAGCATGGTTCAGTACAAATTGATGTGTCGGTGCTATTGCTTCTACCTCTACCTGCAAATTCTGCAATTCTATCGCACTATATATATTCGGCACTCGCCCACCATTTGACGCACAGTGTATGGGCTGATTACCAATCATAAAGAACCAGTCTATATCGTGCGTATATTGATATTGTGTGTTGTACATATTCTTCATCCAAATACATTTTCGCAGACCTTACAGCAATCCACGGGTTCTTGCGTCCTTGGACGTATAGGTTGTGCAAACACTAAATCCTTTACAGAAGGCAGTGTCACACTGTTTCTTTGTAATGAATAGAGCACCTTTGTGGCCGCATCATCCTCTGCACACGTTCCATAATGCAATCCGCCGAAAGAATAAGGTATTGGTTTCAATAATGGGGCTATGGAGTCGATAGGGTCATACACTAAAGGATGTAATTGTGTTGACCTCAACGTGTAGCACCTCCCCCGTTCACTTCTGCCAGCCTCCCTTACATCAGCATACTCGCACCCTGTAATGACTTTCGGATAATCTTTCTCATCAGCACTTTTCGACCATTGTTTGTTATGATCAATCCTATACTGGATGACGTCATTTATCACCTGCTGACGGAAGTTATCGACAACATTTATTAGTTCATCAGAGCCTCCTATCTTAACCATTCATTTTATCTCCTTCTTATAACATTATCCGTTTTGTCCTGTGCCCTGCGGTTTCCGTACTGCTTTTTTGCCATTTCTTCACATAGCTACTCTCATACTACGATTCCATTCTCCAAAGCAGCACTAACTTCTGTCCAATCGTCTATCCAAATAATTCTGATTCCCAGATGACTTACCGATGCCTCCATCATCCTTTGTTGTACAGTGCTAGCCGGTTTCTTTTCTATCCAGTAGTGCGATGTACTCACAACTCCTTTCGGATTATGCTTGCTTAATGATTTCAACCGTTCTTCCTGTATCCATGCAAGCCATCTCCTTATATTGGGATCAACGAATGACAGACCTACAAAATATACCACATGACTTGACAAGGTATTGATAAACGCTGTTGATTGCCATGAATACGACGAATTGGCCAATTGCAAGTATTCATTCTCTAGAAAGACCAATTTCTCATCAGCATTGAACAAACTACGTGCACTGTTCCATGTTCCGGGCACAGGCATTACGCCATGGCAGAAATAGTATGCTATTCTGTCTTTATCATGAAAAGAGGTAGGCTCTATCATATAGTCGAAAAACTTCCTGTTTTCCCCATACGACTCATGAGCTACCGCATTCATCAGTGAGCCTAACAACATCTCAGCATTGAATGAAAGAATAGATGAAGGTGCTCTGTTTTGTGACTTTAACCTCAGAATTGATTCCGCTAAAGACATGGCAGTTGTCTTTACTGGTGATTTCCCTTGGACTATTGTCAAATATCTGTTCCAATCAATGCCTCGAATTCCTGGTACACTCGTCAGGCATTTCTTCACCAATTCTACATCGGGTGCGGCAAGTCCTTCAAAGAGCCCTTCATATAGGGTGTCTGCCAAATCTTTTGCAAACGTCTTATGGTCTTTGCCTGCCATTTCCGTAGCCGCCTGCAACAGTACTTCCGCATTCATTTTCTTCGACAAATCATCAAATGATCCGTCGGCTGCAGGCACAAACTTATGAACAATTTTTCTGGCCAAGCCATCCCATAATGGGAATATGGGATATGAAATACCAGAACCCACACACAGTGCCCAGGTATGGTCTCTTTTAACTAGATTCAGTGCTGTTCTTGGTGTTAATCCTTGCTTTGCCATAATAATCAATTATTTTCCGCCACCACTCCCTTTGGTTTTCCAAAGGGTCTTCCTTCCGCAGTTTCACGCCTCTCCTTCCTCAACACTCTCCTTAAATGTATTCTGGATAATTTTGAGGAATGTCTCGTTTCTTTTATCCGCATCGCCTATCAATGCGTCGTAATCCAACAGATAAACACCAACATCTATTGTCTTCTTCGGGTTCAACGAGATTTTAACGTTTTTCTGCGCAAAAAGTACTTTTCCTGTAGAGTACAAAGGTTCATATCCATCCAGTTCCAGCTCAACCTTTTCACTTATTTCTATGATGCCATAGAACCACATACGCTGTATTTTTTCTCTAAAATGACTGTAAAGCTCCCTCGCCCTATCAAACAGTTGTCGTTCAACACCTAATGTCTTGTCAATGTCTATACCCTCACGCTTAAGTTCAATGATTACGACATCAAATTTTTCTGACTTGTCAGGGTCAGATGAAAACACAATAGCAATGTCTGGCCTTCCCGCATTCTCGTAGTCTGTTTCAGGATCTATGATTTTAAATAGTTCCGTCATCTCTTTCTCACTAAGCACGTTTCTATAGGTCATAAACCTGTCATCTATCAACCACAGGTTCTGTTTGTACAAATCATTATAGGCATTCTTCCCATCAAACGCTCGATACCTGGGGCAAATCAAATTATGCACTTCCTCCTCTCTGTTTCCTGCATCAAGCGATTTTAACTTGTCTATTACTCGCTGCCTGAACAAGATATATTGTGTCAATGATGATGACGTAATGTTCTTGGCTTTCTCATATTGCTCTTGGTTCAATGTAGGTGCATTGAGTACTTCTCGCTGAGCTTTGAAAAACAAATCCTCGGCCTTGCCTATGACTTCATTCTGTTGCATATAGCCAACACTGTTACCATCTATATAACCCGACAAGTGAGGATATCGTCCTTCCAGTAGTTCCCTCTTTTTCGATTGTGCCGTTGCTATATCCGGGTACATTCCATTAAGAATCTTGGAAATATACTTAATGAAAATATTACGAAACAACTGCTTGTTTGAATCTGTTAGAGTAATAGTCTCTCGGTTGGCTTCAGCCAAGCCATTGAAGTTATTTGAGAAAAGAAGGAACACCATATTATAACCACTATGGAAAAACTCCTTAGTTATAAAGTTTTGTGCGTATGTTCTTCCCTCCACATTAATAGCTGTGACGACATTGCTAGGTTTCTTTTCATCCGTTTTTTCTACATAGTAATACAAAGTCATGCCAGTGAACATCACTCCAACGTCTGTATCATCTATAGGAATCGTCTTAAAATCAGGGATGTCATCCGTCGAAATAACCGTCTTTTTCTCTTTGCCGTCAATAATTGAAGTAAGGTGAATGGCGATATTTGTGTTTTGCTTTTTTAGTAAGAACAACCTGAGATAGAAGTGTGAGAGAATCTTATTCTTCAGAAACTTCACATCTATTATGTTATTATTGAACAGTTTCTTTTTAGCATAATCTGAAAGATAAAGCTTTGTACCACCATGCCATTCATCTTCATTGACGGTATCTACATCACTTTTCCCATCAAAATCGTCAGAGAATGAAAATTTCCTGTGTTTGTTATTATCATACCAGCTTTCTATTTCAACATCATTGAAGTAAAACCTATATGATAAGCGTCCTAATCCCTTGTGGGCCGAGTCTTCTGTATCAAACAGATTGCTGAACTTTTTAAACCTGTCATCTGTAAAGCCAACACCATTATCGCTAATGGTCACTTGTAGCGTGTCTGCAATCTTTTTTGAACTAGCTGATATATCTACGCTTATTTCGGTTGCCTTTGCATCCAGCGCATTGGCAATAGCCTCCATGTAAACCATCTCGTAAGATGATTTGCCATAGAACATCCTTACTGCATTTGATAAATTTACATTCATATGATACAAACATTATTCAAACATCTGCCACATCTTCTATGATAGAACCATCATCATTGTAGGTATTCACACGAACCTTACCACGAAGTAACACAAACGACTCGTCTTTCGTCGGATGACGATGTATCTCAACCTTCGTTCC
>AUXO018467780.1_pt1 | contig 23649 bp, 49 predicted proteins | sample 768731 | NCBI WGS metagenome assembly AUXO01 (sample SAMN02715735, study PRJNA202380) | gut metagenome | biome: sheep rumen | host: Ovis aries | place: New Zealand: Palmerston North | reverse complement strand
TAGATATTCCAGAGATTGACCTATCGGCAGATGTGGAAATCTCTGAAGTTCACGAAGTAGTAAAAGAAGGAGCTTGGAGTTTATCTCTTACACTCGGAACTCCGTTGATTAGAAAGAGAGGAATTTAAGAAATGCAAGGATTTCCATTCGACTCGTATTTGACTTGGGATGAAGAAACGCATCTTCCATCCTATGACAGAGGTGTTTCGTCCAAGCCTCTTCGAAATCTTATTGGACAGTTATTCACAACAGGTGTTATGCCTAACCCATCAAACAATCTTCAGGTTCATGCCGGAACAGATGGAATGACAGTTGTTGTATCTCCAGGATTTGCCGTTATTGAAGGTGGATTGTGTTTGGAAGAGAATTCAAGAACTCTCGCAATCACGGCATCCGACCCACAGTTCGACCGAATCGACACAGTTGTTGTTCGTTGGAATGAGAATGATTCAGTAAGAACAGCCGACCTTCATGTTGTTCAGGGTGTACCGGCTCAAAATCCTATCAGACCAACTCTGACTCGTGAGGGTTCTATCTATGAGATAGGAATTGCCGACATCTTCGTGACAAAAGGTGTAACAACCATCACCAACGAGAAAATCACGGACACTCGAATGGAGAGTGCTCGATGCGGAATAGTATCATCGGTCAGCGAATGGGACACAACAACCATCTATCAGCAGATACAGGGCGAACTAGCGAAGTTCAAGAGCGATGAAGAGGTCGCATTTGCGAATTGGTTCGACTACATGAAAGACCAGTTGTCAGAAGATGCGGCAGGAAGATTGCAGGCGGAGGTTGATGATTTGGACAATGCCAAAGCAGATAAGACAGAAATCAATGATTTGGCAACAGAGAAAGCAGACAAGACAGAAGTCAATCAGTTGGCAACAGACAAGGCAGATAAAACTGCACTTGAAACAGAAACATTGACAAGAGCAAGTGCAGATTCTGATTTAAATTCTGCAATTGCAGTTGAAAGAGCAAGAATTGACAACATTGCATCTTTGCCAAGTGGCTCAACAAGTGGAGATGCAGAATTAATTGATATTCGTGTAGGTGAAGATGGAACTATTTATCAAAGTGCAGGTGATGCAGTAAGAGGACAAGTTTCTGATTTAAAGGGCCATTTAAATGCTATTCGAGAAGTTTATTTAGACCCTGGGGCATTTACAAATGGGAAGTATCTAAATGGTGTTGGTGGTCTAAGTGATGATGCAGGGTCAAAGGTTAGCGATTTCATGTATGTTGGGAATCGAGTAACCGATATAGTTGAATTAAAAAATGTGTTTGCAAGAGGCTCAAGGGCAGCTTGTGCAATTTATAATTCAAGTCAGACTTTTATTAGATATGTCGGAACTGGAACCGAAACAACAAATTTTACTATTATATTAAATCCCGATGAACAATACATAAGGATTACTGCTAAAATTGCAGACACTCCAAGAGCATATTTTAACAAAATCATAAGACGAGCAAACGCTTATGTATCAAATGCTAATGGTGATGACTCAAACGATGGTACATTGTATGCGCCTTATAAAACCATTCAGAAAGCCGTAGACAACGGGCATAAAAACATTTTTGTAGATGCAACAAGTGAATATAGCAATAGAGTCTATCTGCACAATTTGAGTGATATAACAATTCAGCCGTGGTATTACAGAACATATGATACAAGTATGCCTGACAATACCAAAATTAAGATTAACTGCAACAACAGTATAAATAGCGGTGTAATCTTAAATCAGTGTTCAAATATCACACTCATAGGGATTGAAACATTTAACACAACACAATATGGATTCTCCTTTACAAATTGTGAAAACCTCAAATGTTTCTCTTGCGTTACTCATGATACTTTCATGGACGGATTTAAGCTGACGAATGTTGATGGTGTCTTTGAAAATTGTATCGCTTACAATGTTGGAGATTCATCGCTTGAACATGCGGATGGCTTTAACATCCACGGATATGGAACAACATCATTCAAAAATTGTATTGCTCACGATTGCCTTGATGATGGGATAAGTCATCACGATGCTTGCACAGGAGTAATTGATGGTGGTGAGTATTACAACTGCGGTAAAGGTGGTGTAGCAAGTCCTACACACGGAGCGCAGATTAATGTATACAATGTAAGAAGCCATCATAACGCTTATGGTTTATATACGGCACTTGAAGAAGGCAAAACGCAGAAGAACAGCATCATATCTAACTGTTTGTTTCACGATAATTCCAATGCAGGCATTCTCGCTAATGGATATACGCTCATAGGATTCAACAATGTATTGAGGAATAACGCAAGAGGCACGCAGACATTAAGTGACGGTACTTATATTATTTATGAATCAAATCAATAGATCTTTAAATCAATAGAGGCGGAACATGACAACAAAGTATTTTATCCGAAATCATCATATCGCTACCATCCCGCTTCTGACTGGTATACTGGTTGCCGCAACATTCCTCGCCGGGTGCTCTGCTGCGACAAAAGTTGCCAGCCAGACAGCCGTTGAATCACCGCACCTCTACTGGAAAGACATCGATGTTACTGTCACTGATATAGAGAAATACCAATGGTTCGCTGGAACCAACTGGTACCGTGTCACAATCCATGTTCACAGTGATGAATACAATCTTGACGGAGAATACACCGACAAGAGTTCGGGCGCGTCTGGTTGCCCTGCGAGCTGGAACTATAAAGACGGAGATACGGTCAAAGCCGAAATGTATTCATGGGTCCTCGACTCTACGGGTGAGGTGGTACGTCGCACAATCAACAAGATATACTAAAATGACGTTGTAAAATCGCTTCAAGAGCCTGCAATATTGTAGGCTCTTTTTTACTTGTATACAATAATTTATTTGTAAAATGTTTCACAAATGTTTCACGATGTTTCACAGACAATCGAACGCATCTAATACGGGATACACAGGTTCTGGAACTGCTATCGACATAAGACCAAGACGTTTGAATTCCGTAGTTTGGAGAAGAACAGCATAGAAAGGGAGGAGACAACCCTCAAGAAGTCTCAATAATATACATTAAAGGCAATCGCAAGGTTGCCTTTTTTACTTTTATCTAAATAAGTTATATAATAATTTTAGAAAGGAGCATTAAAATGATAAATTGGAAAGTAAGAATTAAAAACCCATATTTTTGGGGGCAGATTGCACTCACGATTATTGTTACTATAATCGGATACGCAGGAATTAGCGGTGCAGAAATCACAACATGGAAGAAACTATTCGATTTAATCGCAATGGCACTTTCAAATCCATATTGCCTTTTCTTGGTGGTGGTTTCGGTAATTAACGCAATCAACGATCCTACAACAAAAGGACTCAAGGACAGCCAGAAGGCTCTCACATACGAAAAGCCAAAGGAGGACAAGTAATGGTACCTATTATTGTTGACTTAGACACAGACGATTACACACATATGAGTAACAAGGTGAATAAATATATCGTTATTCACTACACAGGAAACGCTACTGATACTGCAAGAAATAATGCTAAATATTTTAAAAATGGTAAAAGAAATGCTTCTGCTCATTATTTTGTTGATGCCAACGAAATTGTACAAATCGTAAAAGATTCAGATGCTTCTTGGGGTGTTGGCAAGAAATACGGAAATGCAAGACTCTGGGGCAAATGCACAAATGCAAACTCAATCAACATTGAAATGTGCTCAACCAATGGAAAGATTGATGATGCGACAATGAAGAACACGGCAGACCTTGTTCGTTCGCTTATGGCAAGATACAACATTCCAATTCAGAATGTAGTTCGCCATTATGATGTCTGCGCAAAAAGATGTCCGGGTTGGGATGGTTGGCTTCCAAACAATGAGTCAGAATGGAACAGACTTATTGCTATGATTCAGAACACAGTTCCAACATCAGCAGAAGAACGTCAGCTTGTTCCTATTCCACAGCCTAGTGGAGTTTCAGGTGTTCTCTACAAGGTTACAACTCCGGCATTGAATGTCAGAAAAGACCCTAACGCATCTTCCGCAAAACGTGGATGCATTCGAGACATGGGAACTTACACCATCACAGAGATTTGTGGAAATTGGGGCAAACTTGCTTCTGGTATGGGTTGGATTTGCCTTGATTATGCGAAGAGAGTTGGAGGAGTTGAACCTACACATACACCTACACCTACACCACAGCCTACACCAGCACCATCAGGTAATCCTATTATTGCAGAAGGACAGCAACATTCAATCAACTTCACAGGTCAGCATATAGCCGTTGACGGAAGCAGAGGACCAGAAACAAGAAAACAGGCGGTCAAGGTAGTTCAGACGGCTCTTAATTTAGATTACGGCGCAAGGCTCGCCGTTGATGGTTCATGGGGACCGGCTACACAGAGAGCCTTCGGTTCACACTACGTCAAAAAGGGAGAAAGACAATATCTCGTCACAGCCGCCGAGATTTTATGCCTCTTAAACGGCAGAAACCCGAACGGAGTGGAATGCCCTGGCCATTTTGGAAACGGATTGAAATCAGCTTCTGGAGCAGATATTCTTCGAGTTGATTGGTTTAAGAGAATGACACAGTAATATTAAAAAATAAATAAAAAAGAAAAATGGATTTGATTTTTCACTCTAGTAGATTTAATATATATACGAAGTGAAAGTCAAATCCATTTCATATAAGCATATTTTAACCCCTTTAAGTATGCAAACAATAGTTACCCTTTTAAGGACGGATGTGGATAGAGCAAATCTTTATTCCTCTTTGTGATTGGCTCAATCTTCATCCAACAGTTTAAGAGAGGAATCCAACGGAGAAATGAATACAGACACAACGATTTCGTGGCTTTTCATTTGTTCTGTGGTTACACTAGCGAGCAATCTATTCGGTATTTATTTTGCGTTTTTTAACAAGAAAGTTAAAGAAAGAGAACGTGACGAAGCGACTCAACAGAAGATTGATAAGAAGTTTGAAGAATTCCGGATCAGGTCCGAAGCCAAATCCGAGGAAGAAAGCCAGAAAAGAATCAATGATGAAAAAAACTTTCTTCAAATAAATCTGAAATTAGATACGTTTAATAGTGAATTGCGGACAATGGCTCGAAATTCAGACAAGACATCAAACATATTGAACCAACTCCAACAGCACATAGTCTTGAACGATTCGAGACTTGACAATCACGATAAAGTGCTTGAGGACCATTCAGAGAGGATTCATCGACTTGAGGAAAGCAACAATAATGAAAAAAACCATTGATAAGCATACAGACTCTTTTGGAGTCGATGCTTCCATCTATATTTTAGAGAAACACAATAAGCGCCTTTTCTGGCTACTCACTGTTTGTATATTGGCTTTAATTATTACAAATGTAGCATGGTTTTACTATGAAAACCAATTCAAAATAGAAGAAATCACAACAGAAGTTGTTCAGGAAGTAGACTCTGGAGAAGGTGGAGACGCAATCATCTATGACGGAGTGGAGGTTCAAAATGGCACGAGCAAGACAGACAGTAAGGACAACAATTAGAAGAAGAGTTCCAAAGAACAGCGGAAGCCGAAAGGGTAAAGTTAAGAAGACAAGAAAAAAATGAGAAGACAACAGACGGACTCGGACATCACTCGAGAAGAGATTGAAGAAGTTATCGAAAAATATATTGTTTTACATTTGAATGCAGAAAGAAATCGTAGTATACTCAAAAGAAGAATGATAGATGGATTATCTCACGAGCAACTTGCCGAAGAATTCGACTTGTCTGTTCAATCGATCCAGAAGATTCTTTATAAGTATGAACCGATTGTTTTTAAACATCTTTCTATATGATTATCAGATATGTCCCCATATTAGTTCTCCTATATACACCCATTTAGGGAAAGAGTCAACCGAAAAGGTTGGCTCTTTTCTTTATGCAAAAAGTAGTAGAAAAATAGTAGTTTTATTGATTTTTAAAGCTTTTATAAACTCCTACTATATAGATATGAGGTGGGTAAGATATAATCCAAATCCAATTAAAAACAATGCCGGAGATTGTGTTGTTCGAATGATGACTTTGGCGGCTAATGAATCGTGGGAAGAAAGTTATTCTCGCCTAGCTTTGAAAGGACTAGAAATGGGAGATATGCCATCAGCCAACATCGTTTGGATGGAAATCTTGGAGGAATTAGGCTTCAAGAGATACAATCTGCCGTCTTTTTGTCCGAATTGCTACACGTTCGATGATTTTTGCCGAGAACATCCAGAAGGATTGTTTGTTCTAGGGACCGGAACTCATGTTGCTACTGTTTGCAACGGAAAACTGTATGATTCTTGGAATTCTTCGTTTGAAGTTCCGATAATGGTGTTTAAACAAGTAGATTATGAAAGAGAGGACTAAAACACTATGAATTTTCCAACATACAACGGAATGCAGAATCCTGGTATTTATCCACAGCCACAGCCTATTCCAAATTATGCTCCAAACCCAACTACATCACCACTTATGAATCAGAACATGGCGCAGAGTCCTTTTAATTGGGTTCAGGGAGAAGCCGGAGCAAAAGCCTATCCGGTTGCACCAAATGCCGTGGTTGAACTTTGGGATTCGGAATCCGACACAATTTATATCAAATCAGCAGACAGAACCGGAATGCCGTCAATTAAGGTGTTAGACTATCGTGTGCGAAACGAAGCGCACAATGGCTCAAATTCCGTTCTAAATACTTCTAGTGAGGAAATTATCACTCGAAAGGATTTAGAGGAATTAAAGGACGAAATAGAAGCACTCAAAGGGCAAATAGCGAAGATTAAACCTTGTAAATGCTCGAACGAATCTCACAAGAGAGAAAACAATCTTGTGAAAGGTGGAAACGGAGGGAACAAACGATGAACGATCCATTCGGAAGCATTCAGGGAATGATTGGACAGTTCAAAGGATTCATGCAGAATCCAACACAGTTCATGATTCAGCGAAAGTTGAACATTCCTCCAGAACTAATGAACAACCCAAACGAAGCCATTCAGTATTTGATGAATAGCGGAAAACTCACACAGGAACAGTATAATTGGGCGGTTCAGCAAGCAAAACAGATTGAAAACAATCCACAGTTTGCTCAATTCCTTAATGGAATGAATAAAAGGCAATAAATTCGTGCACGAATATTGCAAAATACACTATCAAACCGGCTCATCATTTTTGATGAGTCGCTGACCTCAATCAATTAGAGGTAGAAAGGATGAAAAATGGCACTTGAAAACGACAACTCACTTGTAATGCCGGTTGGACCACTTTATGGTGGAAACGGCGGTGGTGGTTTCGGCGGTTTCGGTGGTGATTGGGGAAGCCTTATTGTGCTTTTCTTAATCGCCGCAATGTTCGGTGGATTCGGTAACGGATTCGGCGGTGGCTTTGGTGGAGGAAATGGAGACTTCCCTTGGCTTATGAGTGGACAGGCCGGAATCAACGCAAACACAAATGATGGCTTCAGGGATCAGATGCTTCAGACAGGAATCACATCAATCCGTGATGGAATCGGCAATCTTTCAACACAGCTTTGTGGATGTTGCGGAGATATGCAGATGGCTCTTGCGAATGGATTCAGCGGTGTAGAGCAGGGAGCAAATGCTCGTCAGATTGCTAATATGCAGACAGCCTTTGGACTTCAGAATGCTATGAACCAGGGATTCAATGCGCTTGGCACACAGTTATCTGATTGTTGCTGTGAAAATCGTCTTGCTACTTGCCAGACACAGAACATCATTCAGAATGAGGGCAATCAGACACGTTTCGCAGATGCTAACAACACAAGGGACATCATTCAGAGTCAGACACAGGGAACGCAGGCCATTCTCGACAAGTTGTGCGCTCTCGAATTAGATGGCTATAAGAGGGAGAACGATAATCTTCGCACACAGCTCAACATGGCAACCTTGAGAGAATCACAGACAGCGCAGAATGCTTTCATTCAGCAGGGATTCTCTGATGAAGTGGATCAGTTGTACAACAGATTGAGCAATTGCCCTGTTCCTTCAACTCCGGTTTATGGTAGAACTCCAATCTTCACTTGCAACGGCAACAACGGATGTGGATGTGGCTGTGGTAATGGATTTTAAGGAAGGAAGGTGATTCTATATGCCAGAGTTTACTTATAACCCTGTTCAGCTCGTTCAGCCAAATCAGCCGGTGCTTTTGAATACTTCTATTCCTTGCACAAAAGGCTACATTTTCCATAGAAATGAGTCTGGGATTGTAACTCTTCGAGGAATCGTCAATAATCCTTCCGGATGCTTTGCACGTTATGTGGTCAATTTTAATGGTAACATTGCCATTCCAGAAGGTGGAACTGTTGGACCAATTGCGGTTGCACTTGCAATTGATGGAGAACCAATTCTGACAAGCAGAGCAATTGTGACTCCGGCGGCCGCTTCTGAAGCACCACCTTCAACAGATAACTATTTCAATGTAACATCGACAGCAATTATCACAGTTCCAAAAGGATGTTGCTTCAATGTTTTAGTTGAGAATGTATCTGAAGCACCAACCGGTGGAGTTGCTCCGGCAATTAACGCACAGAACGCAAATCTCACAGTCTCAAGGATTGCATAGAAAGAAAGGAAATGAAGATGGGAAAATATCATAAGATTGAGAAAATGCTCGATGAAGAACTCGACAAGATTTCTGCGCAGGGCAAACTCGGAACAAGTTCCCTTGAAGTCGGTGACAAAGTGGCTCATTTCCTCAAGTCTATCAAGACGATTGAGGCAATGGAAGAAGCTGACGAGGGAAGTTCTTATGACTATCCAATGATGGATGGTGGTAGAAGCTACAACTATGACGGAATGTCCTATGCTAGAGGAGACGGCAGAGGAAGAGGCCCAAACGCAAGAAGAGATTCTCGTGGAAGATATTCTTCTCGTGGTGGATATTCTCGTGAAGGTGGTTATAGCGGAGACAAGAACGAACTCATGATGGAACTTGAAGAGTTGAAAAGCAAAATCAACGAAATGGAGGATTGATGAATAATGCCTACAAGTGAAGAACTTCTGGATGCACTTGAACAATGCCAAGAAATGCCATCAAATTTTGATACTTGTCTTCGGATAATGGTTTTTGACTATATATTAAAGAACGTCAAGAAGGAATCGGTTGAAAACGGAATAGTTCCAGAAAGCGAAAACGAATCCGAGTTTCGGAAGATAGCAAGGACTACTGATCCGGAACACTTATTCAATACGATGGATGACCTTGTTGGATGTGTCCAAGTTCTTGACTCAAGGCTCTATCAATCGTTTCTTGTTAAGCTCCAGGAAGGAAGGGAATAAACCCTTCCTTCTTTTTTTGTTGCGTGAACGCATAATAAACTATGCGAACGCAAAGATAATCTTTAGATTCTCGAAGATTTAAAACTTTTTTGAAAAAAGTGTTGACTATGTGACACATAGGTGATACAAGGATGTGAGGTTAGCACCATCAAAAATCTTTTGGTCAATCACGGATGTTCTCTTCCGGCAATGAAACGCAAAACTTCAAACGAAGGGAAAACGGAAGCCAAAGAATCAAACTATGAATTGCCAGGTGCGGTGTTTAAGGCTTGTATGAACCAAGTGGAGAGTCTTCAAAAAGATATTGAATCGATAGATGCTGAAATTCTAAAACTTCAGGATCAGAAGGATAAACTTGTGGCTGAAAAAATGGACATAGAACATTTTTTAGGGAAAGGAGACAGTTAATGGAATTGATTTTGGTTTTGACGATAATTGCAAAGTGGTTTTTTGAAATAATTGGAGTTGGATGCACTATCACCACACTTGTTGTTGTGGCATTGGTTATTAAGTGGACAAAGGAGGATTCAAAAAGTGAAAAGAGATAAAAGAAGCACTAGAGAGAAGAGAAAAGCGGAAATGCATCGAGCCACAATTCAGGCAGAAATGGAAAAGCATTATTCACGTTTCACGACAGCTGATGTTAAAAAGGCCGCCGGATATGTTCCAAGATATTATTCGAGTCCAGACATCAACACAGAAAAAAGAGAACCCTAAAAAGGTTCTTTTTTTCTAAATATCACTTGTAATATATTACAAGTATGTTATAATATTTTACATAGAGAGGAGGGAAACAGAATGTTTAAGAACCTAAAGGTTGAACTTCTGAAGAAAGACATGAATCAGACCATCTTGGCTGAAGAAATAGGAATGAGTTATTCATCTTTCTACAACAAGATGATTGGCAAGACAGATTTCACACGATCCGAAATGGTTCGAATCAAAGAGAAACTAGGAACTGATTTAACTCTTGACGAACTATTCCAGAAAGAAGGGGATTGATGAAATGGTCGAAATGGAAGTTTTGAAGAGCCGAAACGATTGGTTAAAAGGCAGAGGACACACAATCGGCGGAAGTGATGCAAGTTCAATTCTAGGTGTCAATCCTTGGATGACGAATGCTAATCTTTATCGGATAAAAGCCGGAGAAGAGGAGCAAGAAGACATATCTGACAAGGACATTGTAAAGTTTGGTATAAATGCCGAACCACTTATGCGAGAAATGTTCAAACTTGACTATCCGGAGCTTGAAGTTTTCTATGTTGAAAACAACATTTGGCACAATGACAAATATCCTTTCGCACACGCATCTTTGGATGGATGGTTGAAGGACAAAGACGGAAGAATGGGAATCTTTGAGAACAAAACTGTGAACATAATGAACAGCACACAGTTGGAACATTGGAAGGATTCGATCCCGGATTATTATTACTGTCAGTTGCTCCATTATTTCCTGGTTACCGAGTTTGAATTCGCTATTTTAAAGGCAAGACTCCGTTGGGAGAAAACCGAAGACAAAGAAGTGTATTGTCAGATAAGGCACTATCGAATTGAACGAGAAGAAGTGAAGGATGATATTGAATACTTAATGGAAGAGGAGAAGAAATTCTTCGAGAAACTAAAATCCGGCGAGCATCCATCACTTAAATTGCCGGAAATTTAAAGAATAATAGGAGACGAACAATGGAACTAAAAATCAAAGAAGTTCAGCTCCCAGAGAAGATTGAATTCAACTTTGAGGAACTGAAGACAGAACTTACAACAAAGGTTCACGACTATGAAGTGATGGTCTACACAGAAGACCAGGTCAAGGAAGCCAAGACAGACAGAGCAAATCTCAACAAACTGAAGAAGGCTCTGAACGATGAAAGAATCAGACTCGAAAAAGAGTACATGAAACCATTCAATGAATTCAAAGGACAGATTAACGAAGTTATTGGAATCATTGATAAGCCAATCGCAATTATTGATACGCAGGTCAAAGGCTATGAAGAAAAGAAAAAGGATGAGAAGCGAGACAAAATCATTGAACTTTGGAATTCAAAAGAAAAGCCGGAATTCTTGGATGAATTTGACCTTTTCGATGATAGATGGCTCAATTCTTCCGTTTCAATGAAGAAGGTTGAAGAAGACATTGACGGAATCATCAAAAAGACTATGGATGAAGTCAAGATCATTGAGGAACTTCCGGAATATAGTTTCGAATCTTTGGAAGAATACAAGAGAACACTCGACCTTTCAAAGGCTATTTCTGAAGGGAAGAGACTTGCTGACATCCAGAAGAGAAAAGAAGAAGCCGAACGTCAGAAAGTCGAGCTTGAAAAGGCTATGAAAGAGGAAGAAGAGCGCATTCAGAACGAACCTTCCAAGGAAACTGAAAGTGTTCCGGTTGTAGAAGAAACAACACCAACACAGGCAGAAGAGAATGAAACACCAAGAACATGGATTGGTTTCAAGGCTTATCTCTCAAAAGAGGAAGCACATGAACTTGGTGAATTCATAAAGGCACATAACATTAAGATTCAGCAGATTTTGATTTAGGAGGACAAAGAAATGGCTGTAAAAAACAATTTAGCAAACAGAAATCAGAAAGCAAGCCTCACGGCTTATCTCACAAATGATGCCGTGAAAAATCAGATTAACAACGTAATCGGTGGAAAGGATGGTCAGAGATTTATTTCTGCCATTATTTCAGCGGTTCAGACAAATCCGGCTCTTCAGGAATGCACAAACCCAAGCATTCTTTCGGCCGCACTCTTGGGAGAATCCTTGAAACTTTCACCTTCTCCACAGTTAGGCCATTATTACATGGTCCCATTTAATGACAGACAGAAAGGGAAAGTTGCACAGTTTCAGCTTGGATATAAAGGATATATTCAGCTTGCAACACGTTCTGGACAGTACAAGAAGTTGAATGTCCTTGCTATCAAAGAAGGAGAACTTATTCGTTTCGATCCTTTGAACGAAGAAATCGAAGTGAACCTTATTGAAGATGAAGAACTTCGTGAGAAGACACCTACAATCGGCTATTATGCAATGTTCGAGTACACAAACGGATTCAGAAAGGCTATCTATTGGAGCAGAGCCAAGATGGAAGCACACGCACTCAAGTATTCTGCCGGATATAGAGCAAAGAAAGGATATACTTTCTGGGAAAAGGATTTCGATGGTATGGCTTATAAGACAATGCTCCGTCAGTTGATTAGTAAGTGGGGCATAATGTCAATTGATATGCAGAAAGCCGTTGAATCAGACCAGGCGGTTATCAATGAGGATGGAACAAAGAGTTATGTTGACAATACACCGGACACACCAATTGATGCAGAAATGACAGAAGTTCCGGCTGAAGAACCAAAGGCAACAGAGAATACAACATCTTCTTCCGAGAACGATGTTGCAAACGAATTGTTCGGAGGGCAGAACTAATGCAGATTAACGTATATCTTGAAGATGGCGCATATATGCCAATAAGAGCGCATCATACCGATGCCGGAATGGATTTGAGAGCGAGAGAGGGAGTCACAATCCCTCCTCACGATTCAGCCGTATTTGATACCGGAGTCCATATTGGAATCCCAGAAGGACATTGTGGATTGCTAGTTTCTAAAAGCGGATTGAATGTAAAGCACAACATTCTTTCAACCGGATTGATTGATGAAGGTTACACCGGATCTATTTGTGTAAAGCTTTACAACGAAGGACCTTATCCTTTCGAGGTTGAACCAGGAGACAAGATTTCACAGATTGTTTTCCTTCCGGTTAATTACGGAGAACCGAAGCTAGTATCAGACGAGTCAGAACTATATGAAAGCGATTTGACTCGAGGCAACAATGGTTTTGGGAGCACAGGAAGATAGATGAAGCTGAAACTGATGTTATTTGTTGGAATGATTTTGATGTGCCTAGTTTTAGGCGAAGAAGAATAGAAAAGGAGACAAAAAAGACGAATAAGTGTATCTTCATGGGAAGACTTTGCAATGATCCTGAAATAAGATACGGAGGAGCAAACAACACTTGTGTGGCGAAGTTCAGTTTGGCGGTTGATAGAAGATTCAAACGTGATGGCGAACCAACGGCTGATTTCTTTCAGATAACAGCCTTTGGAAAGTTGGGAGAGTTCGCTGAAAAGTACCTCACAAAAGGAACAAAGATTGTGATGTCTGGAAGTGTGCAGAATAACAACTACACAAACAAAGATGGTCAGAAAGTATATGGATTCGCATTTATTGCAGATTCGATTGAGTTTGCTGAATCCAAGAGAGTTGCGGACGAAAACAGACAGACAACACCAGAAACACAGACAGACGATGACGGATTCATGAGCATTCCGGATGATATAGCAGAAGAACTTCCTTTTGCATAATTTGAGAAGAGGAGGCTTTTCTGATGAATCGAAGACAGAAGAACAAGAAGTTCAAGAAAAAACATGGAACTACTCCGGAGCATATCGTCAAAAAATACGAGAAGGAGTTTAAAGAATCAATGAATGCCATCACAGAAGCACTGAACAGGGTGGAAAGGCATATCAAAAGATGTGATGAAGAACTTTAAGGGTAAAGAAAGGGGAGCGGAATATGAACCAATTACAAGCCGTAAAACAGCATCTTGAATCCGGAAAGGGAATCACTTCTCTTCAGGCAATCAATCTTTACGGATGCACAAGATTGTCTGATAAGATTTTTAAGCTCCGTAAATCCGGAATGAACATTTCAAGTCTTGACAGAGAAGCCGTGAATCGCTATGGTGTAAAAGTAAGGTTTACTGAATACCGATTAGTAAAAACCTCTTAACAAAAAACAATCTGCATTAAAAAAAGAGCCAAGTGAAAACTTGGTTCTTTTTTTATGCGAAAAAGTGTTGCATAAATGTATTACATATACTATAATTTAATTATCGAAAATGTATTACATTTTGAAAGGAGATTCGAACAATGTTTTATCACGGAGAACTTGAAAACCACATGGTCATGGATTGGTACGATTGGTACGATGAACCAAGCCTAGAAGATTACGAGGAAGACCAGGAAGAAGATGACGAGGAGGATGTTGAAGACGAAGCTATTTGTGAACTTTGCAAATATGGCTTAAAAAACGGCAATGGCGATTTCATCGACACACCAAAGTGCAAAGGATGTGCCAGAAGATGGTGTGAAATCTTCTCAAACTTTGAATCAAAAGATGGACATGATTACGAAATATTAGGCGGCGAATTGGTCAGAAAGGAGAAAAGATAAATGAAGAATAAAATCTTAGAATTTGTAAATAGTGTGGCAGTGCTTGTGTTGTTTTTATCATTAGGAATGTATGATAGCGAAAACATTGCTGTCCCTATAATCATGTCAGTAATTAGCGGCGGTTGGATTCTTTTTGTAGCAAATAGGATGGAGAATGAATAATGGATAAAATGAGCCAATTAAAAAAAGAGATAAAGTTAACAGAAACAGGCAGGGCTTTCATTGAAGAAGCAGAATCAACAAAGAATCTAGAGGAAATGAGAACACTTTACAGATTGGTTTATAAAAATGGAGATTACGGAGCATGGGATGATGATATTGAAAGAATCCGTAAATATGCAAAATTCTTTGGCGCAGAAATTGAGTCAAGGAAATTTAATGTATAAGTCAAAAATAGACAATATAAAAGAAATCGAAAAGTTAGAAAAAGAAGAAAGCGAGGATAAGGAATGAGCGAAGTATATAGCAATTCTGAGATAAGTCAAAATATAATCTGTCCGTATTGTGGCAAAGAGTATGATCCGAGTTATGAAGAAACTTATATCGGTGGTGAGCCTGTTGAATGTTACAAAGAAGGTTTGCAGGAGTTCACTTGTGACCAGTGTGGCAAACGATTTGTAATGTACGCATCATTTACATGGGAATACGAAACAGAAACTATTGACGGAGAAATGACCGAAGAAGAATGGGAAGCCATGACTGATGATGTGAGATTTTGAGCCACAAGAAAGCGAGGAACAAAAATGAAAAGTAAAAAAACGACAGTTTGGATGGCGGTCTCGAAAGACGAAACCAGGCTCCCGATCGCAATAGCAGACACGGCCAAAGAGCTGGCGGAGATTATCGGCACAAACGAAAACAACGTTAAAACCATCGCCAGCAAAGGAAAACACGGGAACATTAAAAATCCGAGATACATAGCGGTCAGAATAGAGGAGGAAGAATAGATAAGGAAGAGAATATTGGATATTAGCAGTATAAATGGATTTGGTTATAGCTACTTAGATTGGGTTTATGCAAAGAGAAAACAGAAAGACCCTAATTTATCTTTTGATGATGTATTAAAAGAGAGTATTGATAAACTTAAAGATGAAGATGAAGTTGTCAAGAATAAGGTGAGGGATAAGAAATGAGTAAATCAATTTTAACGATAGATACACCAAAAGGATGCGTTTTTTGCCCATTAGCAAAGATGCATGGGTTTAATGCATTTCATAATTATGTTGTAAATGTAAAACAGGAAACAGTATTGGATAGACAGCCCTATATGGGTATTACTTGCCCGTTTTGTAATGGGATGAGATACATCTATAATCTGACGGCTGATGAAGTATTGACCTATAAACCTGAAGAATGTCCGTTAAGAGAAAGTGAGGATAAATGAAAGAAGAATACTATTCTAATTGTCTAATTGAGGCACTAAAAGCCAAGATTAAATGGGGCAGACAGGTAAAAATAATTTATATCCCATCTTGGAAGAATGAAGTTTTCTGTCCTCATTTTATGTGGCACGATTTAGCCGACAATACAATTAAGGATTTTCACGCAGAATATGGATATGTGGAAAAGTGGTATAACTTGTTCTGGTTCAAAGGACATATAAGATGCAGACCATATTCAGTGTATGAAAGATGGTTAAAGACTCATAGCTGGCATGAAAGCGAGGGCTAGAATGGCAGAGATAATTGAAAAGCCTTTTGATTGGAATGATAACCTATCAGAGATAGCACAAGAGGATTTTTCTTTAATACAAAAAGGTCTATCATACGGAACGGCAACATCTATCGGGATGGCTCTTGCAAAGTTGGAACTGCTTGAGAAACAGGGGTGCAAAGTTATGGCAGAAAGTGAGGAAAAGGAATGAACTATAAAAGTTTTAATTTAGGAGATTGGATAGGTCATATAAGCGGAGTGATAGAAGATGAAACTACTCTTGATGGAAACGAAATGAGGGATTTAGTTGAGTTCTTAACAACCTTAAAACAAGAACCTGTTCTTGACAAGATAAGAGCCGAGATACAAAACTTGCGTAATTGTTCGTGCAGTTGTTCAGATGGAATAATTGATGATGTTGAGGATATTATCGACAAGTACAGAGAAAGTGAGGGACAGGAATGAAAATAAATCTGAATGAATTTATAAAAGTAACACTTACTGACTATGGTAAGGAAGTATATTATCACCAATATGATGAACTAAATGAATGTATAAAAAGAAGTGGTGGTAGACCTCTTGAGCCTCGTTTCCCAAAGGTTGATGAGGAGGGCAAAACGAAATTTCAGCTATGGGAATTTATGGAGTTATATGGCAAGCATATAGGAATGGCGAAGCCAAACGTTATACTTCCGTTGGAGATTGAAACGATAAAGGAGGTATAAGAATGACAAGAGAAGAAGCAAAAGAGTACATATTCGAGTGTTTAGACCATGATGAAGCAACAGAAATTATTAAAGCCTTGTGTCCAGAGCCTTGCGAGGATGCGGTGAGCAGGGTAGAGGTAATAAATGGATTGCAAAAAATCTGTGATGAGTGTGACTCAGAATTTTGTGGTGATTGCAGAATAGATACTGAGGGTACTTCTTTAGATAGTGCAAAAGAAATGCTTAAAAGGTTGCCACCCGTAACACCTACCCACACAGAAACAGTTACCGAATTTGCTGATAGATGTGTGGAATGCGGAAACAGGTATGGCAGATTATTAAAACAGGTAACATGGATTCCTGTTAGTGAGAGATTACCAGAGGAAATGGGAACTTATATGACCACTATTGATTACGGAGAACACGGACTTGTGACAGGACAAAGATATTATTACGGAAGAGGTCTAAAGTGGAATGATGAATGTGTTATAGCTTGGATGCCATTACCAGAACCATATAACACAGAAATGGAGTGTGAAGAATGATAGCAATTAAAGGAATGGAAATGCCAAAGAGTTGTGCTGATTGCGAACGTGGAAGTATATGTGGATATGGTCTGGGATATGGTAGGCCTGATGATTGCCCTCTGGTTGAAATCGTTACTTGTAAGAATTGCATCCATAGAGACCCAGAGGATAAGTTTTGCGATTGTTGACACATGATTAAATGGAGTAGTCCGAGAGAAGATAATTGGTATTGTGCAGATGCGGAAAGGAGAGAATAAATGGCAGAGTATATCGACAAAGAAAAGATTTTAAAAATGACAACTTCCTACAAAAATGAGTTAGGTCGATTAAAGGCAGACCCATTTGTAAAATGTGGGATTGAAACAGTCGAGAAGTTTATAAATGAACAACCTACCGCAGATGTAATTCTAATCCCAGAGGGAGCAACCAATGGTGATGTGATTAAGGCTATGTTTCCAAATTGTGAGCAGAAAGAAAATATACACAATGGTTATTTTGAAATGTATTTTGATGGCGATTTTGGAAATCCGAGTTATATGAGAGTAAGAGAGTATTGGTGGAACGCACCATATAAGAAAGGTGGAAGAATAAATGAATAGTTACGAAGATTACGATTATAAGGCTGAATTAAAAAGGGAAAATGAGGAACTCAAGAAAAGTTTAGATGCGAAATTGCGGGAGATTGAAAAATACCATGCTTTTATTAGACTCATCGAAAGTATGAAAGCGTGTGAAAGGTTCATTGACAAAGAAAAAGCCTTTGATGAGATTATAAAATCATTACCAGACAATCACAAGAAAGAGGTGGAAGAATGAGCAATGACAAAGACAATCTCGAATTTACATATGAGATGGGAACACAGATTCAGGAATCCGAGGAAGAATTCATTTACGAGGCGATTTCTCCGTTTTGCGAAACCATAGTAGAAAAGAAATTGAGCAAAAAAGAACTAGAAAAGATATTGCGTAAAGGTATGCATCCATCAATTCCACTAGACAAGGTTAAAGAGGCGAGAGAGGAAATAGAGGAGTACAAGAAAAGGCAACTGACACTAGCAATAGGTGTTGAAGATTTGGAACAAGGCAAACAGGTTGCGTTAGATTATGTTATTACAATCCTAGATAAGTTGATAGAAAGCGAGGAAAATGAATGATAACGAATACAATTATAGCAATATTAGGAACAGTTTGTGGAATAATTTTAGGATATGTTTTAGGAAGGTTAAGTTAAGATGAAAATCGATAAAAAGAGAATGGCTGACTACCAGAGGATGTGTTGCAGAGTTTTTTCTTTGAAACTCACGAGGAACAATGATCCGGAAATGATTGCTCACCTTGAATCAAAAGATAATGTTCAGGGGTACATCAAATCACTTATCAAGGCAGATATGGAGAAGAAAGAAAGGGGAGTGCTCGAAGAATGAAACATCTTGGAGACATTACAAAATTGAATGGTGCTGAAATCCCTTTTGTTGACATCATAACCGGTGGAAGTCCTTGTCAGGATCTATCTATTGCCGGCAAAAGAAAAGGTCTTGCCGGAGAACGAAGCGGATTGTTTATGGACCAAATGCGATTGATAAAGGAGCAAAGAAATGAAACGAAAAGATTATTCGATAAAGGGGCAATTGACTCTGTCAGACCTCGGTTTATGGTTTGGGAAAACGTGCCAGGAGCTTTCAGTTCAAACAAAGGAGAAGACTTTAGATGTGTCCTCGAAGAAACGGCAAAAGTGGTCCAAGGGGATGCCTGCATTCCTGGACCTCCGAACGGAAAATGGCCACATTCCGGATGTATCATGGGAGATGGGTGGTCAATTGCTTGGAGATTACACGATGCACAGTTTTGGGGAGTGCCCCAAAGAAGAAAACGAATCTCGCTTGTCGCAGATTTTGCAGGAGGGGGCGCTCCAGAAATACTATTTGAGTGCAAGAGCTTGTCAGGGCATTTTGAGGAGAGCAGAGAAGAGAGGAAAGACTCTTCCACCGATGCTGAAGGCGGCCTTGGAGAAACAATCTCATTCCGAGAAAAAGGATGGCAAGGTTGGGGCAATTCGTGCGAATGCCGGAGACAATCAGCAAGCAATAGTTGTCAATAACGATCCTACCTATTGCATTCAAGGAAATTGCATCGACAGAGCAGATACAGCCGGATGCAATGGCAAGGGATGGCGAGAAGATGCAAGTTACACACTTAACACAATTGATAGACCGGCGGTTGTTTATCGTAAAAAAGGGCATCCACAAAATGCTGAACAGCCTCAAGAATGGGAAAAAGCAAAAATCAACGATACTATAAATGTTTCAGACAACACAGACGGAAGAACACCAACTCTGATTGTTGAGGGAAACGTTTATGATGCAAGCCGGAGACATAACTATGAGCCATTCAATGAGGTTTGCGAAACAGTTCAAGCACACTATGGAACAGGCGGTGGAAATGTTCCAATCGTGAGAGAATCTTACATCAATGAAACAATTTCCATGGAAGTTTTTCATTGCACAAGCGAAGAAGAAAAGGTTCAGACGTTAAAAGCACGAGATTTCAAAGACCCACAGGTGGTATATACGATAGGGCATGATGAAAGGTCAGCAAAATTCACTACCGATGAAATCACTGATCCACTCACATCAAGTGATTATAAAGACCCTATCAAAGTAAGCATTCCGGAGAACAATTCCATTGTCCGAAGACTCACACCATTGGAATGCGAGAGATTGCAAGGCTATCCGGACGGATGGACAGATATTGGAGAATGGGTGGATTCTAAAGGGAAGAAACGAAAGGATTCTGATTCTCCAAGATATAAAGCACTAGGAAATTCAATTGCTCTTCCATTCTGGCAATGGATGGCACACAAGATGGTCAAATATATAGACGGACATCAGCCAACGATGGCAAGTCTATTTGACGGAATCGGTGGATTCCCACTTGTATTTTCAAGAGCCGGAGCAAAACCTATTTGGGCGAGCGAAATCGAAGAATTTCCTATTGCGGTAACTAAAATTAGATTTCCAGAAGAGGAGGAAGAAACAAAATGAAGATTTTAATCGTAGAATGCACAGCGGAAGAGTTGAGAGCCAACAGAACTGTCATGGACAGTTTGACCGAAGCCCTTTCCGGTTTTACCAGAAGCTTCACGGGAGTAGATTTGACACCAGAACAGACAGTGGAAGCATTCGCTAATATGGCAAAGAATGAAGAGCAGGAGGAAGACGATGCGAACATTTGAAGAAGTTTTAAACCATACCGGCAGAATTTCGGTCGCACAGGTAACCGATGACGGATTCAACGGGGAGATTGCACTCCCTCTTTGGAGAGGCTCATTTATAGCCAGCACCGGAGCCGGATGGGACCATGTATCGGTTAGACCATACAAAAAACGAATTACACCATCCTGGGACGATATGAAGATGGTAAAAGAGATTTTCTTTAATCCGGACGAAGTAGCAATCCAGATTCATCCGGCAGAAGGCGAGAACGTAAACAATGCCGAAAATTGCCTTCACCTTTGGCGATGCAGATATAAAGAACAGCCACTCCCAAGTTGGGCACTCGTAGGTATAAAGGACGGCGCAACAACAGCAGACCTTCGAAAAGAATTAAAAAGAGCATACGAAGAAGCAGGAGAACATCTTAATGGCATATAGAAAAAGCAAATATCATTCGCAGAAAGTCGAAATTGATGGCATTCTCTTTGATTCTAAACGTGAAGCGAACAGATATAGGGTTTTAAAAGAGAAAGCCGAAATGGGGCAAATTACGAGCCTAGAAAGGCAAGTGAAGTTTATATTGATTCCGGTTCAGAAAGAACCGGATCGATTGGGACCTAGAGGCGGAATGATAAAAGGCAAAGTTCTGGAAAGAGAGTGTTCTTATATTGCAGATTTCACTTACTATGACCAGGAAGGGAACTACATCGTGGAAGATACGAAGGGGTTTAGGACTCCAGAATATATCATTAAGCGCAAGATGATGCTATATCTCAAAGGAATCCGAATAACCGAAATTTAGTCACAAAAATTTCACATTTTGCTTGATAATATCTCACCGAAGTACTACAATATACGAGTAAAGAGAAATTGTTCGATTCTCAAAGGTACAGACCGACTATTGAATTCTCTCACCCATTCAATGGCCGTGATAGAATTCAATATTGTTGGTCAATCATTAGCCGCAACACTTGAAGAGAGGGTGAGACTCCGAGAGTGTAGCGGTTTTTTTATTCCAGAAATTCATTGTTTTTACATAAAGGAGGAAATGAAAATGTATTTAGTAACTATTGAAGCAAAAGATGATAAAGAGGACATGATCTTCCTTAAATTCAACACTTTCGAAGTAGCTGTAAGTTTTATTCAGACAGCAATGACTCACCAGATAGATTCATATTCTTACAGTATCGAGGAGGTAGAAAAAGATGGCAAATAAAAGAATGTTTACGATGAAGATTTGCGATAGTGACGCATTCTTGGATATGCCATTATCCACGCAATGCTTATATTTTCACTTGAACATGAGAGCAGATGATGATGGATTTATAGGAAATCCGAAGAGAATATCAAGACTTGTTGGAGCAAGCGAAGATGATTTAAACCTCTTGATTGCGAAGAGATTCCTTTTAGTGTTTGAAAATGGGGTTATTGTTATCAAACATTGGAGAATGCACAACACACTTGCTAAAAATCGTTACCATGAAACACAGTATCTTGACGAAAAACGAATGCTGAAATTAAAGGATAACGGCTCATATTCCTTTGATTCTGGAACACCTTTAGACGATTCGCTTTTAGTAGATACGTTCAAGAATTCCGATTCAAAAAAGCTTATCGGAGAACAAGCGGAGAACAAGTGGAGAACAAGCGGAGAACAAACGGAGAACAAATGGAGAACAAATGGAGAACATTCGGAGAACGCAGATTTAGATTTAGGTTTAGATATAGATATAGATATAGATTTAGATAAAGATAAAGATTTAGATAAAGATAAAAAGAAAGATAAAGAAATAAATATAGATAAAGATAAAGAACCATATATACCACACATGGCCTCTTCTCCTTCGGAGAAAAAGAAACCATCAAAGAAATGCTTCGGTGAATTTAAACACGTTCGACTGACTGAAGACGAATTCAACAGACTTGAAAACGAATATGGATCAGTGAACACAGAAGAAGCTATCAAATACTTGGATGAATACATCGAAATGAAAGGAACTAAATATAAGAATCACAACCTGGTTCTTCGTAAATGGGTATTTGATGCTGTTAAGGAAAAGAAAATCAAATCAAACAACAGCAACGGAAACAAAAGGTCCGCTTTTGGTCAGACATCACGAGCAAGAGTTGCACAGGAACTCGATGAAACTTATTCGATGCTTGCTGGTTGGGCGGGAACAGAATAGACAAAGGAGAATCGAACGATATGGAGAAAAAAGAATTCGCTATGATAGCGGCCGCAATGAAGACATTCTATCCAAAAGAGAATCTATTTCCTAACTCACAAGCCGTTGAACTATGGTATCAGAGATTAAAGGATATAGACTACAAGGTGGCAGAAACGGCTCTCAACCTATGGGTAGAAACAGAAATTTGGCCTCCAAAGATTGCACAACTTCGAGAAAAATGTGCTGAACTATCATCCGGTGTTCAGGAAGATTGGTCACAAGGATGGGAGCAGGTACAGAAGGCCATCCACTATAAAGGCATGTACAGAGAACAGGAAGCTCTCGACAGCTTCGACGAAATAACAAGGCAGTGCGTCAAGAGATTAGGGTACCAGAGCTTATGCATCTCGGAGAACGTGACAGCAGATCGTGCCAACTTCCGTGATGTGTATAAAACACTTCAAGAACGTGCTAAAAAAGAACAAAATGTATCAGTTTTGCTCAAAAATGCTTCAGAAAAACTCAAAATCGGAACAAAAAGTGATGATTTCGAAGAAAAATAAGCACGTTTTTGTGTCTTATTTGCAAGATTTATGCGTTGATAATATAATGATTTTAGAACTAATTAACGATAAATGAGCATAAAAAGACGGAGAAATGTGAAATGGCAAGAGCAAGAAAGGAATTCGACAAGCAAACATTCGAAGACCTCGTGGGACTTGGACTCACTCAAAAAGAGATTTGTTGGTTCTTCCGTGACCCTTCTGGGAAATCTGCCAACATTGACACATTGACCAGATGGTGCAAAAGAACATACAAGATGACATTCGCTGAATATCACAAAGAGTTTGGAGGTATGATGCGAAATTA
>AUXO018285910.1_pt1 | contig 23654 bp, 24 predicted proteins | sample 768731 | NCBI WGS metagenome assembly AUXO01 (sample SAMN02715735, study PRJNA202380) | gut metagenome | biome: sheep rumen | host: Ovis aries | place: New Zealand: Palmerston North | reverse complement strand
TATCACTTTCCTTTCACTAATTAACATAAATATATCTTTTATTTTTCAAGATATATTTAAAGAATAATCCCATTATTTTATACATTCTATTTTTCTTTGATAAATTAATAGGTATCATTAAAAATACACAAACTGTCAAAAATATGATTGATGGCAATTTGTTTGTTGAAAAGGCAAATAATATTAAAAATGTCATTACCATAGGAATGCCTAAATATAAATCAGTAAATTCAATATATTTGCCTAAAGTTTTCTTTATACTATTTATCGTTATATACATTTTAATCACCTTTCTCTATATCTATTTCTATACATAGATCTATGTGGCATTAATGAATTAATGGAACCTTCAATATTAATAGCACCTCGATGTCTTAAATTTTTACCAACACTAGATGGTGTTGCTTGTCCAATCTTGGCACCTGCATTACCAATAAAATTACCAATCTTTCCTAATGCATTATTTGGATTACCGGCATTATTAGATATTTTTGTACCGAATAATGAAATTGCACCACCTAATTTTTTCATGGCATAATTTCCACCAAATCGACCAACAGCACTAGCGGCAACTCCTAATCCTACCATTCCAGCTCCACTTACAGCACTGCCTACAAGTCCAGTAGCATTACCCATCGTTTGACTAAATCCCATTAAACTCATCAACTGTTCCCTACCACTATTAGCAGATACATTTCCACCAATGAATCTATTTACCACTTGTGAACCTGTTAATAAGAATGTTCCACAACCTACATACATTAAAGATTTTAAAACCAAATCCTTAATGCTATCATTTTGAAAGAACACTGTTGAATCAACTGCTTTAGCAACGATTGCTGTTAAGTTGATTATTAACATTACAACTGCACCCTGCAACATTAAAGATACTAATTGTTCTATAACTGCACTTCTTCTTTGCTTATTACCTACTGAAGTAGCAAATACGACAGGACTAATAATGAATAAAAATAAAAATTCTATTTGTCGTCTTGCTAACATCATTCCACTAAAAAATAGTGCATATAAAAAGAAACCTCCAACTATTATTGAAAGTATCCAATTAATTTTATATTTATATGCTTTCTTATCTGGTAAAATTGCTCTTTTATCAGTGACAAATTTATCATTATACATTTCAGCTTCAGTAAATGAATTATCTTTAATTGCATCTTGATAATTGTCTTCTTTAAAATCATCATTTGCTTTATATTTATCACTGTAATCTACATACATTGTAAGCATACTATCAGATAATGTTATATCATTACTATTAAATATGTTAGTAGTAAAACTACTAAGTTTTATTGAAAAAGTAGAAACTTCTGCAAATAGAAAAACGGATAATAAAACAAATAAACTAGCTTTTACTATTTCCGTTACTATCTGTTGCATAGTTAATCCTTCTTCAGGTTCAATAACTTTCATAATAAATTTAAAAATAGCAAATAACCCAAGTAGTGTTATTGCCATCGCAATTATTCCTTTATGAAAATTTGAAAACATAGAATTTTCTGCAACACTATTAATAATGTCATAAGCATTTAATTCTTTTAATATGCCAAACAAAGTATCAATCAAATTATAAATGAAACTAACAATTCCCCATCCTATTTGTCTAAGAAAATCTGTAGCTTTCATGCTTTTTCACCTAAAACAAATCTATAATTATATTAACAATAGAGATTGCTAAAATAATTCCTATGATACCAAAAACAGTTTGGATTATTCTTTGCTTTACCCTTTGTTTTTGATCAATATCTGCTACTGCATATAAAATAAAACCAATTATTAGTGATAATCCGGCTGCTGCAATTCCAATTCTCAAAGCCCAGTTTGAAAAAGTTTGAATTGCCTTTATGATAGAATCAATATTATAATCTCCTCCATCTAATTTTTCTATTTGTAATATATTCATAGTACTACTTACATTTGTAAATATTTTAACTATGAATTTATTCAATATATACACCTCTCATATATTACCTCTCTTTCTAAAATATGGGAGGAGCAAATTAATGCTCCCCTCCTACGCCATTGCTGGTCCTTCTTCAAGATTAGTTTCGTTTTCTTTTTGCTTCCCTGAAGACAAAAATGTTACTTTATCTGCGACTACTTCTTGTCTTTTCACTTTAGTGCCATCTTCATTCTCAATTATCCTTGTTTCAATTCTTCCACGTATGCCGATAATATCACCCTCTCTACAATATTCGGCTGTGTTTTCGGCAATTCCAGTCCACAAAGTACAATCGATAAAATCAGTATCATATTCACCATTTGCATTTTTGTAACTTCTTCCTACTGCAAGTGTAACATTTGTTACTTTTTTCCCATTTTCAGTTTCTCTTACTTCTGGTGTCTTTACTAATCTTCCTACTAACATCGTTTGATTAATCATCCAATCACCTCTCTTTCTATAATTCGTATATTTTACTCATACAAATTGTTTCATATTTTGCCATTGTATTTTCAATGGACTTTTCATTAAATAATTCCTTATACTTTTCAATTTGTTCATCTGTTAATGACCTATCTTCACCATCTTCAGATGTCTCACCAACAATTAAAAATGGACCGAATATAATATCATGTCCTATATCTCTATTCGGATTCATTCCGTTAATTTTGCCTTCCTCATTACATATTATGGCTACCTCATAATCATTTAACATATAGGTATATTCTATTAATCCATTAACCTTTTCTTGTTTGGCTTTTAAAGTATTAGGAATTATTACAACTTCTGGTATAGAGTTTTCTTTAATATATAAACATTTTAAATTTCTCTGCATAAAAAAACACCTCCACATTTTTAATGATAATCAAACATTGGCACTATCAATTCTGTTACTTTATCTTTTCTTGTAGGCTTTGCACTTTTTCTTTTACATGATTTAGAAAATTCACTAAATTCAATATAATTATATCCGTATCCTTCTTTTTTTAGTTGTTTTAAACTTTCCGTAATAGCTTTGACATAATCTGCAGGATAATACCATACAATACCATCCCAACCAAATTGAACTTGTTTATCAGATACCATGTGATTATAAAAAGTAATTTCATTCATAAGATTTAATTCAAAAAGAAGTTCATCTTTGAATTCATCTAAATACTTGTTTTTATAAATATTAATATAGTTCTCTACAAGTTTTCTAAATCTTAAAAATGCAACATCACTCATAACAATTCTTATACTACTCAATTCACACATTATTCTACCTATAAATCAGGAGCATTCAACCAATCATAGTCAAATATTTCATTGTCTTTTTTCGGTTGCATTTCCAATACCCTATCAACTGCAATATAAGTTTTCTTAACCATATCTTTATTTAAGTAATTTCTTAATCTACCAATAATATGAATCCATTTACCTTTTGTAATAATTGAATCATATTTTTCTATTTGTTCATCATATAATCTTACACAATAATAACTTTGACTTTCAACATCTTCGCCAATACTGTTTTTATATTTAGAATTTTGGCAAAGATCAAAAAGCCTATATTTCTTTCCATTAGGTAGTGTTTTTATTTCTGAAATATTTGCAACATTACCAATTAAAGAAACACCATTAAAATCTAAACTATTCAATTTTCCCTCCTCTTTATAAAATAAGAAGAATATTAATATAAGATGAATTATAAAGGAAGAAGTTACGTACTCTTTATAATACATTTATTTATAATATATTGTTAGACAAATTTGTCTAAGAGGTTAGACATTTCTGTCTAGAGTAAGAGTAATTTTTCGAACCCTTCCTTCTTCTATATCTATATACTCATTTTTAACTAATGATTTTAACATTCTTCCAATAGTTCTAGGACTACAATTATTGCAATTAGCAAAATAGTTATTTGTAGCTTTACAAGAACCATTTTTATGGCTCAATATTTTTATTTGACCATAAATAATTTTTGCAAGTGCTGGTATATTTTTATCAAATACCAATCCACTAGGAATATTAATATACTTAATATTCAATTTTTTCAATAAGATACCCCACATATATAACTTGCTTTGTATCACTGTTATTTTTACAAGTAATCAAAGTAATTGCATTATTCGTTTTATCTCTTATTATTTGCACCTTACCATTCTTATCAACTTCATAAGAATTAGTATATTTATAAACATATTTATATCCTTTGTAATAAACATTAATTAAATCACCATCTTTTAATAATGATAAATTACTAAAAAACGAAACATTACTTGTTCCATTATGAGCTGCTAATATCAGATTCCCATTTTTTACATCTGGCATATCTGAGCTATCTAAAATTTGGATATTATATTTAACAGAATTATATTTACTGTCATAGGTAACTAATCCTCTCTTAAGATTAATACTATTAATTTCTAAAACAGCAATATAATCATATTTCTCTAATACTTCTTCTTGAATTGATTCTGATTCATCATCTTCATCAACCTGAGTTGAAGTATTAACAATATATTTTTCAGTTAGTTCTTCACTAACAGTTTGATTTTTCTTTTCAGTATATTTTGTACAAACCAAAATAAAAATAGCTAGAATTATTAATAATACACCTATAAAGGTAAGGAATGATTTTTTATTTCCTTTTGTTATTTTCCTCATTTATAATCATTCCTATTCCAGTAATAGCTAATACAAAAGCAATAAAGCAAACATAATAATTTCTATTTAAATTAGTACTTGGTACTGGTATTAAATCATTAGTCATATTGGCTTTAACAACTTCACCATTTTCTTTAATTTCAAAATACATCTTTTCTTCATTTAACATATATTTTGGATCCGCTGGCTCTTTCTCTAAAATATAGTATTCACCATATTCAAGTTCAATAATAATCATACCATTTTCATTAGTACGATCACTAAATATTAGTTCATCAGTATTAGCATTATAAATTTCAATAAGTGTATTTGGTATTGGCTCACTAGTAGAAAAATCAGTTTTTATAAATTCTAAAGTGCCCTTTATCTTTTCATTCACCATAGTTGCCTTAACTACTTCACCATTCTCTTTAATTTCAAAATACATCTTTTCTTCATTAAGTACATAACTAGGATTTGCAGTTTCTTTTTCAATGAAATAATAGTTTCCTGGAATTAATTCATCAATTTCAATATTTCCGTTTTCATCAGTTCTACCAGAATATATTAATTCATCAAATTCTGTATATACTTCAATCAATGTATTAGGAATAGGTTCGCTTGTTGATATGTCAACTTTACTAATTACTATACTTCCCTTTGGTAAATAGTTATATAAATCTAAATTAAATGAAACAATGTCAGTATATTGATCCACATATTTAAGTTCAAAGCAATGAGGTGTTTCATCTAAAATATAATTACCAATAGTTGATTCTTCAATCACACAATACTTACCAAGATATAAATCAGTAACAGTAGCATATCCATGTCTTGTACTAAATGATTTTACAACAGCATCATTTTGATAAACTAAAGTACCATCAGCAGCATAGATATTGTCATTAGCAACTAGTTTAAAAGAAACACCATCAAGTAATGTTTCTACATAACTTATATTATTAACTATTTCACTAATTGTTTCTTCCATTAATTTTTTAGATTTTAGTTCAACAACTTTTTCAGCTAATAATTGACTACCTTTAATGACAAATTCTTCACCGTATTTTTGTAAGTTTAATTCACCTTTTACTTCTTGATTAGAAAACTTAACTTCATAAATTACTTCATCATTCTCATAAATAAAACTGCTATCTTCACTTATAGTGAATTTAACAGGTTTATTATTCCATAGATAACCTTCTATCTTTTGATCTACTTCTTCAACTTGATAATTAGCTGGTCTTAATGGTGATGGAGTAATAAATTCACCATTTGAATTTGTTTCATAATCACATATAGTTTGCTTAGATGGATATGTAATTTCTTGACATACATATTCATTTGTATCTAAGTTTTTAATCTTGAATTTAATACCACTTTTAGCTATCGTTTTTCCAGTTGCTTTATCAACTTTAATTAATCTTAATTTAGCAGTGATTTCAGCATCTGATATCATTCTAGTTAAATCAGTATTATCAAAATCAATATTGATTTCAAAGTCATCACATTTCTCATAATTAGGTGTACTATTTTTTTGTTTTACAATATAAGTTCCGTAAGGCAAATAAATACTTAAATATCCATTGTTATCAGTAGTAGCACTCTTATACAACTGATTACTTGATTTTAAATAAAAATCGAAAGTAATATCTGGCTCACCTACAAGTTCAGCAGTTTTGTCAGTAGCATATACTTTATATATTTTAAATTCTTGTTTAAATACTTCATCATAAGCTTCAAATTCAATATCATTATTGTTATCATTTAAAGTAAAAGTATATACCGTATCACTAACTAAGTATCCATTTCCGGCAGATACTTCACGCACTGTGTATATATCGTAAGGAAGTTCTCTACTCCTTTCGTTTTGACCTGTGATTAATATATCTACTGTTTCACCAGCACTATTAATTACATAATACTTTGAACCTTTTAAAGTAGCATCACCTTGCGGAGTTGCACCAGTTTCTTTATCTAATTTTTTAAGTCTAATAGAACCACTTTTTATATTAATAGTAAATGAAGATACAACCGGATCTAATACTCCACTTCTAACTAATTTTTGATTACTTCCATTATGATAAATTAATGTAACTCTATCAGTATAACTTTTTGTCATTAAGACAACATCGCCTATACTTCTTGAATTTAGATTATCAATTGTTAGAGTATTACCATTAATTGATACTTCACCTAAATCAGAACTATATACTTTATATTGAGATAAAACTCCATTGTTATCAGTAATGGATAGTGAATCTCCAAGACTTACTTCATATATTTGATCATCAAATGATGGTCTTTTATTATGATTATTAACTAAACTTAATATATTATTTTTCTCAGTTTCAATATCAATTTGTGGACCATATCTATCTTCACCATAGATCCAACCTACAGCTCTACCAGATACTTTTTCCCAAATTAATTCTTGAGTAGCAAAATAATATCTCATAGTTTGATGATTGGGGTAATCATAGCCATAATAAGCTACTAATTTAATATAATTTTTAACTTCATCACTTAATCCAGTGACACTCCAATCAGTAGTTGATGAATATACACTAGTATTAATTGCTATACCAGGTTCGATACAATATGCCGTATCACCATTCATCGTAAATCTTTCAGCATAAAATAATCTTACTCGATCTGGTGCATTATATACTGCATAATATCCATCATAATAATTTCTCACAATATTAGTATCATTTTCACCTGCATAAACTAATGTTATATTTACAACAAGTATAAATAATACCATTAACATAATTTTAGTTAACTTCTTATACATTTTTCCTCCTTCTTACAAAAGAAAAAGAACATAACTAATGCATGTTCCAAAACAATTAATAATTTGTTTTTATTTTTAAAATTCCCTCTGAACTACAATCATAACCAATAACTTTATTCGATAATGTCTGTTTTATATCATCACCTACGCTACTACATTTATCATAACTTCCATAATTATATTCAACAAAAATATATTGAATGAAGTATCCTAAAGTAGTATCATTCTTTGCAATAACTTCAACATAAAAAGCATTAGATATAGATTTTTTAAATTTAACTTGCATTGGTATAGAAATACTTACGCAACTATCAACATCATTGCAATCTATCCTGCCTCTATGAATTGGATAGTCCATGTTATTCTCATCTACAGAATTATCATTTACAATAACAGGCATATCCTCTTTTATTTCCTCATTAGGATTTTCAATTGTTTGTGATGTTTCATTACTACTATTATCTTCTTCTTGCTTATTATTCTCAGTTATTTTAGATTCAATTGATTCAGTTTTATTATTATCTTTATAAGTATTACTGGTTTGATCGTTACTTTGTTTATTATTCTTTATATTATTATCTAAATTATTATTTTCTTCTTTGTTAGATTCTATAAATTCATTCTTAGATTCATCCACATCATAATAATCTACAATTTCATTCTCATAATATCTTTTGTAAAATTCAGTTTCATTAGTATTGGATAGTTCATCTCTTTTATCACATGCACAAAGCATAAAAATAAATATACAGATAATAAAGAATTTTTTTTTTTTCATAAACAACCACCTCATTAGCATGATACTATCACACTTTTAAAAAAAACACAAATCATCTATTTATAACAATTAATCTTTTGTTTACTTTTAATTTATTTGTTGTTATAACAATATAATGTTTTGTAATACTGCTTAATTCTAATTCAGATAAACTTGAAGCAAGAATATTTTCTTGTACCTTTTCAATTGCTTCAGCTTCGTTCTTTGCAGGAACTGTAATTACCTCCTCTTTAACAGTATTAACTATTACATCATATGGCTTCCCATCCATTTTTATCATCCTTTCTTTATTCAAAATGTATCGATTTATTTCTAACCCCTCGATACATAGGAAATCATTAAACGATTAATTACCAATTAATCTCATAGGAATCTCACCTCACTGTGGCTCTCACAATACCGCCCCCATTGCTTTAATCTGTGGCTGGGCGGAAGTATCATTATACCAACTATCTATCATCGCAATATCAGTGGTAAACTGATTTTATAGTCAAGTATTAACCGCAAAGCGTACTTACTAACGTGCTCAGAATAGTAGGAACGTATTTAATGATTTGAAACAAATTGTCAAAGAACGAAACTTGTTTCAAAAAGAAACAAGTGAAAGAATTTTTATACCCTTTCACTTGTTTGGCACTTTAGAAGCAAAATAACAACCCATTTTTTAAAATTTTATCATTTTTTTTAATTTTTCTAAAGCAAGTTGTAAACTTTTGTTAATTGCTTGTTGTGTGGTATTCTCTTCATAAGCAATTTCATATTCATTTTTTTCATAAAAATAATACTTAATAATTCTTCTTTTTTGAGTATCAGATAGCATATTTATGATGTTTTTTAATTCTTCTTTAATTAGCTTTTGTTCTACAATACATTCAACACCAATAGATTTACTTACCATACGATGTTCCAACGTTTCTTCATATAATTCCGAATGTTCTATATGTTTTCTGTATTTATGTATTTGAGATATATCTTCTAATTCAAATTTATTAAATAGTTTATATACTTCTTCTGATATTTCTACTAATTGATGATGATGATTTCCATCATCAAATTCAACAGTATATATTTTCTTTACTTCATCGTATCCTAACGTATACGGATTATCTCTACTCTTATTTCTAATTGGCATATCTACCATTATTTCCTCCTATCAATTTATTTTTTTAAAATTGATAAAAGGTGGCGATCTACATCTTAATAATCTTATTACACGCATGAAAAAAAGAGGACAGAAGACCATATTACTATAAATATAGTCTCCTATCCTCTTATCAAATATATTGCAGCATTTTACATTTTCCATAATCATTACCCCTATTTAAGCAATGACGTAGATATAGACAAATACTGCAAATCTCTATCATTATAATTAAATTATTAACTACTTGGTCACTGCTGAATTATGATTATATTATTAATTGATAATAATCAATAATAAATCCCCCAAAAGTTTACTATAATAACCTAAAAGTAGAATTAATGAAAAACAAAAAAACTAGTCGACTATTAAGCGACTAGTTTGATTCTTAGAATTTTTACTATTATTAATATTAACAAAAATTATTTTCTAATAATTAATTTTTGACCTGGATAAATTAAATTGGGATTATTTCCAATTATATCCTTATTATCGTTATATATCTTTTGCCATGTAGTATTATATTTTGCAGCAATTAAACTTAAATAATCACCACTTTTAACTATATATACTATGTTATCATTAGATTTTTCTAGTGGTATCACTATTTTTTGCCCCACGAATATTAAATCAGGATTTTTAATATGATTATATTCAGCCAATTTTTGATAAGTTGTTCCATACTTTCTCGCAATAGCAGATAATGTATCACCAGCTACTACCGTGTATATTTGATTCTCACTTTTATTTGTTGAAATATTATTTATATTATTGTTAAAAGAGGTATTTAGATAAGGGGTTGGATCAATTTTAATACCATTTTTAAATACTTCAAAATGCAGATGGCCTCCATAAGCATTGCCACTATCTGACATATAGCCTAAGCGCTGGCCTTTATATACTTTTTGACCATTTTTCACCAACAATCCCTTTTTCATATGAGCATACAAAGTCGAATATCCATTGCCATGGTCAATTTTTACAAAATTACCATAAGCGAGCATCCCAGTAGTGCCTTTCATATTACCTAAACCATCTTGAGTTAATGTAACAACACCATCTGAATGTGCCAAAATATAATCTAAATCAGTTCTTGCTGTTTCTATATTAAACCTAACAATATCTATACCATGATGTAAATCTGAATAATATGTTGTTATCATATATTTTTTGTGTTCTAGAACAATACAATCACCCATTTAAATCACCATTTTTATTTAGTAAACTTAAAATAAGATTCATTACTGCACTTATTCCAGCAGAAACTGCACCAATTAGTAATGATTTTAAAACAGTAACATTAGTTAAATCACTATTTGGTAAAGTTACTACTAATGCACCTAAAAAGCCTTGCAAAAACGTTTTCAAGGCTCTTATTAAAATATCATTCACTGATATTTTCTCCAACAAGTATTATTTCATTAGGTAATTTAAATAAATCATTAACCATTGTCGTTACCATTCCATTTCCACCTAATTTATGATAACTTTCATACATATTATTAACATTTTCTTTCATATAACTTGGACAATATCCCAACGCTACATAGTTTTCGTATATTCTAACTATTTCATTTCTAAGCAAAGCAATCATACCAGTTTTTAAACCTATATATTGTTTAATAACATAAATAAATCCAGTAGTTAAACTAGTAAGTAAAAATTCTATCCAATATTTTATAATAAAATCTATCATAAAGATCCTCCAAAAAAAGAAACTATTATTAGTTTCTTAATTTAATTAAAAATATTTTCAAAACTTGGTATTGAAGTATATCCTAACTCTCTAATAATCCATGAAGCCTCATCTTTTTTATCCATTGGTGCTATAGCGTATACTATATTATTTCCATGTTTATATATAGATTTATAGTGTTCAGAAGCAGAGCTATATTCTTTGTTAAAGAGATTGGATTCAATTCCACCAGGAATATATGGTTTAATTTCATATTTTATATAATTTAGCATAGTTTGATAAGTTTTTTCATCACCATCAGGCACAATAATAAAACCAATTTCATATCCACATATATTTTCATCAGTTATTAATATTTTATTAACATTTTCAAGATTATGTATATTATCTTTAATTAATGGACATTTTGATGAGACTATCTTTTCAAATTCATCTATATCTGCTTTATAGTTTACTTTAATACCAACAAACACTAAAAATATAAACATTGATAGTGGAACCAAAAACATCATAACTAATGATATAAATTCTTTAATTCCATAAAGTTTAATTGCTTTTAAAACAACTGAAATTGAATATTTTTTGTTACTCTTGTTATTTTTCTTTTTTTTATTATCAACAAAATATTTTATGGCACCAATATATGCTTTTAGATTTTTAAAAAACAACGTAACAACAATCCAAATAACTGCATCATATATTGTTCCAACTAATCTAAAGTTTAAAACATATAATGTTATAGCATAAATAATACACAATATTATATCTAATCTTGTAATTCTCTTTTTTTCTTTTTCCATACAACAAACCACCTCAATTTAGTAATTAAAAACCATCTACTTTAAACTGCATCATTAATTAAATAATTATACATAATCACCAACTAATAAAATTATAACATATATTCCTTAAAATGCAAACTTTTTTTCTCTAAGTGACAGAATAAATACAAAACAGAAAAAAGCTACCTTTTATTATTATGCAAACGAAATTGCTTGATTTAATTGTTGAAAGAATCTTTGTAAGCAATAAACAATTTGTGCAGTATTTGCAGCAATAGAAGGAAGTGTCACTGGATTTGCTGCAGCAACAACACAAACAATACCAAATGCAGCAATAATTATTGCATTTACTTCGCAACGTACTTGAGTGACAATACTTTCATCTTCTTTATCACCATTAATTTCAATATCAACTGCTGAATATACTGATAAACTATCTATAGAAAATCCAATTGTTGCTGGACCTACTTTAACATATATATCATTAGTACCAGCACTAATACTTGCAATATTTTTGCCTTGTAAAGAATTCATATTTATGGTCAAGCTCTTTTGTGAAAAATCATCTTGTATATCTGCTGTAATTGTAACTACATCATGGGGTGAACCATATGTCTTAACAGAATTAGTACTTACGGTAACTTTTGTTCCATAGCGTTCATAAATAGTTGCACTTCCCATTCCACTGTAAATTTTAGTATTAGAATTTGGAACGCCACCAGTAAATGCACTAATAATATTATTAACAACTTGCCTACAATGATTATAAGCTTCTTTTACTTTTTTAATACCTTTATTAATAATTTTTGACAAAGAAGGTTTTCTTCCATCAGAATCAACAAAAACAATTGGATTATTATATGCATAGGCATACATATTATATCCTATTACATCATCAGTAATAATAATATTAGTATCTGCATTTATAAATCTACCCCATTCTGGATTATAATACCTTGTCTTTAGATAATAAAATCCTGTTTCATCATCATAGTAATAACTTCTATATCTGAAATGATTAATAAATGCAATATTACTTGCATTATAGGCAATTGAATTTCCATATGCATCCGTTACATCAATTAGTTTACCCCAACTATCATATTTATAACTACATTGCAGATTACCATTCGCATCAATTATACCAATTATATCATTCATAGCATTTTTTAAATAAAAGTATTGACTATTATTGTATATAAAACCTACTAAATTATCTAAATCACTATAAACGTAATTTATGACATCATTGCCACACTTTTCAAAAACTATACGACTTTTTTCAATACTATAATTTGTAACAACACCATTTACTATTTTTTTACACCTTATGCCATTTCCATTATAATAATAATCTACGACTTTATTGGTGTCAGTATACCTGTGTAATTCTTTACCATTGATCCAGTCCAATGTTATATCATTTCCTATTCCAGTAAGATTACCTATATAATCATATGTTAAAAGATTATCATTATATGATGATAATTGATCATGCCAATTAGGATTATTATAAGTATATTTTTTTCTATCTAAAACTTCAAACGTATTTATTCTAAATTTAATTTGAGAAATAATATTTTGGTTATCATCGTATTTATATCTAATGGTAGTATTTGTTATATAATCATCTTCTCTTACTAATTCATTATACTCATTATAATAATACTTATTATTAAGTTCATCATTATTGTAAATATGTGTAATATTTCCTAATTTATCATATTTATAACTATATTTATTTTGATTAAGTGTTAAAGAACTAAGCAATGTAGTGCAGCGATTTCCATTATGAATATAATCATATTTTATTTCGAATGAATTATTAATTCGTTTAGAGATTAATCTGTCTAATCCATCATATATATAATCAATCCTATTATTCCCAAATTCAATACTTGACAATTCATCATCATCATTATAATTGCTCATAACAGTATTGATAAAATTTCCTAGTTTGTATACTCTACTACTAATTATATTTTTATTATTATATTGATATTTAATACTTAAATCTCCTTCAATATAACTTGATATTTTTTGTTCTAAATTATATTCATAATCTATTTCTGAATTATTTGTAATCACCTTTGCTAATTGCCCAACATTATTATATTTATAACTAATTGTATCATCCGTTTTAATTATTTTTGATAATCTATCGAAGTTATCATATTCATAATTTATTATTTCATCAGTTCCAAACTTATCAGAAATTAAATTACCATTATTTGATTCATATACCTTTTGCATTAACGTAATATTATCTCCTACTTTAATTCTATTAACATTAAAGAAAGCATCATATTCAAATTTATACTGCATTAAACCAATGTTAATATTTTTCAATTTGTTAAAAGCATTGTATTCAATTATAACATTTCTATCATTACTGAAAATTCCAGTTAGATTTCTATTTGAATCAAAAAAGTATTCTTTAATTCTTCCTTTAGCATTTTTTATTGACCTATTCATACCAGTTTGGGTATCAACATCATAAGTAATCTTATTTAAATTAGCATCTTCAGATTTTAAAATATATCTTTGCGTTTGATCATATTCAAGTGCATTTTCAATAATCATTTTATTATTAGTTTGCTCAAAATAAAATTTGAAATTAATATCATCTTCATCTAATTCTGACAGAGTAATAACATTATCAACAATTTTTAAATATTTATCTGTGTTACTTAATTTAATATAATATGAAAAGTCTTTATTTACTATAATATTAAAGATATTATTATCTTGATAGTCTTCACTTAACACTATTAGATTATTAATATCTTTAAAATACTTCCTTAATAAAATCGAGTGTCTAATTGAATATAGTCCTTCGTTAGATTTATTTAATTCCCATATATCGTGATTTTTTTCACTTATGTGTAAAACATTCCTACCTACAAAATTAATATATTTATTTGTTCCGGCAAGTCTTATGTAATACAATCCCGAATTTATATTTTTTGAACCGACAAGTCTATTTCTTGTAAAGATAGCTCTACCATTTTCATTATAATCAGTTTCATGAATTAATCCATCAGAAGTTATTTCTCTTAATGGCAATGAAGACTTATACTTGTCATATTCAAATGCGAATGATTTGTTATTTCTATCTACTAAACACATAAATTGATTATTGGAATTATAACTTATTTTATCAGACTTCTTATCAAGGCCATTAATTACAGTTACATTTCCTTTATCATCATATTCATAAGTGCCCTCGCGTAGATCTTTAAAGATATTGATATTAGTTATATATAATTCACCAGCATTAAGTTGTTGGTCAAATTCTAAATGAATTCCATGATAATTTGCTTTAGCAACAAAATTATATGAAAAATATTGCCAATTATCATCATTAGGATTTAAAAAGACTGTAGATGTCAATCCTTCATTTTCATCTAAAGATGAGTCATCATATAAGAAATGAATAAATACATTATTATTATTTTCTAAATTACTTTTTGTTACACCTTTATTTTTATACCAAAATGAAACATTATATGAATCACCTTGAGAACCATTAACACATAATTCTTTTTTGACTCCCGTAATATATGTTGGCTCCATAGCTACCTTAATAGCTGTTGAATTACCTATATTTACAACTTGGAAGATATCTTCAAACATACTTGGCATTTGTTCATATTCAACTGGATCGATATTGCCCATAAGAAAATTCCATCCTGCCCTATCATTTGAAAAATCTGAATTATCTAAAAGATTATAATAATTAGCTACTTCTCCATCTTCTAATTGAACACAATCCATATACATTGTCCCTGGATTTAATAAATAAATGATTATACGCAAATCTCCGAATGCATCAGAAGGATAAAAACAAGTAAAGGCTTTTCTTTCAAAATCGGTTGATTCGGTAAAAATTTCGCTTGTTTCCTCTACATAATCAATTTCGGATGTCATATACCCAATTCCAATTTTAAAAGGACAAGATGTTTTAAAATATGCGCTAAATGTGTAATAATTTCCTTTAGGGACAGCAATAGTACGATCCATATATGCATTATTTTGCGAACTCACTATTTTTAAGGATTTATCCCCTAAATATGAATAATCTGACGAAATTAATAAATCTATACCTTCTTGTGCTGTAAAAATTTTATTCTGTCCTTCTGAACTATCTCTATCTTCTAAACTTGAACCAAAGATATAATTATTTACATGCTTTAGCGGCATACCTATCGATAGTAATTTATTTTTACTATTTCCATCTTCACCTACTACTTCATGTTTACCATAAGCATTTTTTACATCACTCATACTATTTAAATTTGTTATACAGCTCGTTCCCCCACGCGAATTAAATACTATTGTTGATACTCTGCCTCTATTATCAGTCATAGTTGTAGAATCAAAACCATACTCATAAGAAATTGTATTACCTATAGCATCATCAGCACCATATTCTATGATTTTTTTCACTTTAAATGGTGACTGTTCATAGTATTCATAACCAAAGCTACTAAAATCACCAGAATCAATAATTTTATTAATTAATGCATTAGTATGTTCAAAAACTATTTCCTTTGAATCACTAACAATAGATATCAAATTACCACCAGCAAAGTTCAAATTGGTAGTTTCAAAATTATCAACAATTACTATTTTATTTGAAGGGTATGAAATATTTATCTCTTGATTATACTCATCACATATTTTTGTAATTTGGTTTGATGTGTTATAGGTTATTGTCATATTATTATTAGATAAATCAGTAACTTTATTCAAATAATATAAGTCACCATTTTTGATGAATTCATATGTATTATTAAACTTATCTTTCATTTCACATTTCGTATCCGTTTTTGTAATGCATAAATTTAAATTATCTTCATCTTTATATACATCCCCATCTAGAAGAAAATAATGTAAAGTGGAGTCGGAATCAGTATATTCGAGATATGTTATTCCTCCAATATTTACTTCTTTAATAACTTGGTGCAGATTTAATTTATATCCAATTCCATATCCAAAGTTTTTTCCCAATACTAAATCGTTAGTGTTGTAAACAATGGCAAGTGATGGTAATAATTTACTACCCAATGTTTTACCAATATCAAATACAGCTACCAAATTGCCATTATAATTATTAACATATACATTTCCATTCTTATATCGTTGAGTCTGATATGACATATACGATTCAACGCCATTCTGATTTCTATATGTAATGCTTATTAACGGTTTAGGGTTTATTCCGGATACAGAGTTATTTTTTGAGAAAAATGCTGGGTAATATTGATGATGATATACTTCCTTATATTGTTTAATCATCAATCCATAATTTGTAGTCCCTGTATACCATTTTTTTACTAAATTAGTAATGTTTATGTTAGCAATAGCTGGATCAACTGTTCCATCTGCATTTTGATGACTTCTACAAATACCAATACAAGCTTCAACTTTATTATCATACTTATCATTCATCATATTCCAATTTGCACTACTCTCTGACCAATCCGATGTTATTCTATGCATTGTAATTATTTCTCTTTCCTCAGTAGTATCTGTTGTAGGATATGAAATTAATCTTACAGAAGCATCGATTATTTGACTTGCAGTCCCTATATCTGGTAAATCAAATTTTAATAGTGTTCTATTTGTTCTATCAACTCCATTTATTCGTTCAACACCGGCTTTTAATATAGCCTGATTATATCTCACAACATTCGTATCACCTGGATATATATATGTATCATATATATTATTATCAGTAGTTTCAGTTGTTATAGTTGGATCGATAATAACTGGATATATGGTTTTTTCATCATTTAGCCAAATAGTATCAAGTACTAAAGTCAAGGAATATTCTCCCTTTTCATAATTTAGCTTATAGTATATATTATTATTTACATTGCCATTTGCATCTTCCATATATGGTGCTTCTATAGTAAATATTATTACATCATCTTTACATGCAAATATGGTTTTATCCTTATTCAATGTTAAATCTAAATCTGTATCTAGATAAAATAATATCGTTTCAGGTATATTACTTTTATCATTAATAATAATTGATTCTTTTACTTTTGATGAAAGCACTTTATATTCCATGCTAATATTATTTAAAATATTATCATAAACAATTTTATTATTAAATTTTTTAAACATTCCTTTTAAACTAGTTTTTTGTGATTTTAACTTAATATTTATGAAATGATTATCTTTTCGCAATTCCAACAATTCTTCAGGTTTTTCGATATTAAACATTGCTTTAAAAGAATTGCTTTTATTAGCAATGTAATTGCCCTCTCTTTCTAATGTATTATCAATTTCTTCATATTTACCATTTTTCAAATAATGAATATCCTCATCATAGATATTTGCAACAATTGTACCATCTTCTTGCAAGAAATGTTTTTCTCTAGGTTTTCGCTTTTCAATCAGTTCTATTTGTTTCATAGTTTCACCTACCAAGCATTAAGCTATACGCTTCCACATATATACAGTTAGATATGGTGGCATATTATTATGAGCTTCACCACCACCAGTTGAAAAAGTATTCATTTGATTTTGCCCTGTTGCTCTCGCAAAAGTCCAGTTACCACTAGTTCCTTCTTGTCCAAAATCATTTGTACAATATCTTTGTTTATGTGAATGTGAAGGAATTTCATCAACTGTTAATGTATGCGTCGCTTCTCCACCAGTTGTATTATTAGTATAAGTATCACCGACACCTAAAAGAAATCTATCCTTTAATTGAACCCATGTACCTCCAAATAATGATTCAGGACTAACAGGACTGGCTGACATATAAATACTTCCAACCGGATAAACACAAGCTTTTACATCATCTAATGTAATTATTAATGAACCTTGTTGATTAGTTGTAATACTATTAACCACTAAATTTCCCTGAGCATCTAAACTAAATTTATTATTCTTTGAAGTTATTGATTCAAATTCTCCGTTATCTACTTCTAAATTTAATTTATTCCCTGTCTTAGTAAATGCATCTTTAAAATAGATATCATCTAATGAAAAGTCACCATTTGAATTCATTCTGTGATAAGCAAATAATGCATTATTCAAATATCTCCTGTTTAATTCATCATTTTTTGGATAAATTAATTCAATTGAATCATTTGTATAATTTGTATAAATATAATTTGTTCCCTCAAATAGTGTAATTAAAGATTCACCCAATTCTTCAATTGTAGGGGTCGATAATACAGTATTTCCATTAACTTTTCTTGTTACGTATGCTACAGACTTAATATCATTACCATCAACTGTTACTTCTGTCACGAATTCATCGCTAGTATTACTTGCGAATCCTAGTACACTTGACAATTCGAATAAAAATTGTTTTCTATTAGCACTTGGTGTACTTTTTGGAGAAGTATCCACATATACAATTAAATCTGAAGTACCACTTGGTACTGTTGTTGAAGAAGTTCTTTTTACTTTAATACTAAGTAATGGTGCTTCTAAAGAATCAGTTACAACAATTTGATTCGTTCCCGTCTTTTTTTGATCATCTAAATTCATTTATATCATCTCCTTCTTTGTACTTTGTACATTATGAATTTTAGAATAATTTTAGGTTTTTAGTTTAACCTTAACTCCCGTACCAATAGGGTTATGCCTTGTATTTTTTTAAGAGTCAGCATTTCGGCTATTTCTGGCTCTAATAAATTGTCAAAGAACAAAACTAATAAAAGTGAGAAACTTGAAAAGATAATTTAATTATCCTTTCACTTGTTTCTCACTTTAAATAGAAAAAGTTAAGTTCTAAATTTTAATTTTTTTTGATATTTTATTTATTGCTATATCAATCGAGTATTTTATTGCAACTTTTGAACAACCTTCTTCTGTTGCAATTTCATCCATAGTCCTATTTTCAAAAAAGTATTTTTTCACTCGTCTTTTTTGAATTTCAGGTAAAAATGATAATTCCCTTTTAATATTTTCTATTAATATTTTTTCTTCAATAATATCTTCAAATGACATATATGGATTAAACATTCTCTTATGTAATGTACCTTCATATACTTCTGAATGTTCTATATGCTTATCTATTTTATGCATTTGAGATATATCTTCTAATTCAAAAGTATCAAAAGCATTAAAAACATCTACTGTTATTTCTACAACTTGAACTATATTTTTATTATCCTTAAATATACATAAATATTTATTTTCTTCTTCGCAATAAAGAATTGTATATGGATTATCTTTACTTTTCCTTCTCTTAGGTCTTATAGCCATTATGTTTCCTCCTAACAATTTTTTCTTATTAATTGTTAGAATGGTGGACTACGACACCTAAAAATAATAAATAATAGTTCCAACATCAAATGGTAAATCAAATCATATACCTCCCACTTGATGCGAATATGTTAAAGAAATTATCTTATAATTGAATACCCCATTAGGTTATTAAAGTAACCCAACAGGCGAATGAAAAAAATTAGTAAAAAATTATTTAATAATTTAAAAAAATATCACTTCAATTTGGAGTGATATTTAAAATTATATAACTAAAAAAGAAGTACAATAATTAAGTAATTATTTACTTCATTAAAGACTTCTAGTTATTTACCATGTTCCATTCCAAGTGGCTATTGCAGCATTCATTGAATCATATTTACTAGTTATGCCGCTACCAAGTGAAATTCCATTAGTACCTACAGTATAATTCATTGATTGAGATGATGTAACACTACTAGTTGCATGAGCATAATCAGCAGCTGCAATTTGACTATATATAGTTGAATTAGCGTTTGTTTTAACAACATCAAAGTATAATGTTGAAATTAATGTTGTTAATGAACCATTTGGTAATTTAAATGATACACCAGAACCAGCTGAGAATGTTTGAGGATAATGTGACGTAGTAGTAGTACATGTACCATCACTTTTACAAAAATATAATGAAAAATAAGGGCCATTGTCACGTTGTACACTAGCATGATGACCAATTGCCATTATATCATAACTTCTTGTACTAGGCATATTTTTCCATGTTAATACTGCCTTATATCTGTATTTATTACCATTTTGATATATTTGAGAAGTCAACTTTTTATATGTCGTTTCAACAGTTGCATCGCCTTTTATCATCGAAACATCAAAATTATCATACTCATTCTTTGTTATTTCCTCAGTAATACTATTAGGTATACACATATAATTATTATATGTCGTCGTCTTATAATATTTATCTGTTTGTGATATTAATTCTAATTCTTCAGAAGCTTCTAAAGCATTTACTGAAATATAAGGAATAAACAAAAATGCTAAAACTAGTATAAAGTATATTTTTTTCACTACGATACCTCCTTCCTAGGGCATTGCCTAATCCAAAAATATCATTTTAGTAAAAAGAATAATACACCTTATTAGGTTATTTAGGTAACTTAATAAGCGAATTTAATAAAACAATCTATTATTTGAAAATTCTCTATTAAAATTTAGTTTTATTTTTATACTATTTCTATTATTATTTTGTTCTTTATATTCAATAATCAAATACATATTATTTAAATCTTCTTTTGTAAGTATGTCTTGTTCATTTTCATTTTTATCAACTACTTTTAACGATACTTGATTTAAAATTGAAGATAAATTTTGAAAGTTAAAATCACTATCTTCGTATAAATAAAATATAACTTTCTTACCTGAAACAAGTTTCAAATCAATACTATTGACAAGCACCTCATTATTCGTATTTTCAGTTTCAGAAGTATAAGCAATATCATTAATAATCATTATTTTTTCTTTTTGATTAAATAGTAATAATCCATCAATCTTAGTCACAGCATCATTACTAACAATTGAATATACAGAACATTTGTCAAAATTATTTAAAGTAAAAATCAGCGAAAAAGCAATTAAAAATATAATGACTATAATAATTAAAATTGAAATACTTTTATATTTAAATCTTTTATTATAATAGTTTAATATATCTAAAATTGCTTTATCATTTTTACTGTTCTTATTAACATCTATTTCGCCACTTAACAATTCATTTATAGATATTCCTAATTCCTTAGATAATGGCTCCAATATTGCAATATCAGGAGCATTTATACCACGTTCCCATTTTGATACAGATTTACCAGTAATATCAAATTTATATGCAAGTTCTTCTTGCGTCATATGTTTTTCTTTTCTCAATTTTGCAATTAATTTACCTACTTTTACTAAATCCATTAATGCATCCTACCTTTTAATTCTTTTTTTAATCAATTTTACCATATAACCAATCCATAGAAAGATTATATTTTTTACACATTTGTAATGCAAAAGCAACTAACAATATCGTCTTACCATTTTCATATGCCGATATTGTTGAAGGTGTCGTATTTAATTCAGTTGCTAAATGCCGCAAAGATAATCTATTTATTTTTCTCACTTTAAAAATCCTTTGACCAACAATATTTGCATCTATATTCGCTTTGAACATATCATAGTTCATATCATCTGTTATATAAAAGATATAATCGAAACTTACTTGAAAATAATTAGATATTTGATTCAATTTTTCTATTGAAGGTAAGCAATCTTCATTTTCCCATTTACTAACAAGTGATCTATCAATATTTAATATTTTGGCAAATTGGGCCTGTGTTAAATTATTTTTTTCTCTAATAAAATATATTCTGTTCACTTACTTATCACCTATAATAATTTTCTCATTTAACTATTAAATATTCATTTTTCGTGAAGTAATACGAACACAATATTATAAAAAAACTTATTAGTGTTTTATAGACTAATAAGTTTCAAAATAAGAAAACAATTTATATTAAAATCATGATATTTTGTTTTTAATTATAAATATAGTTTATTTTTGATAGTTCAAAGCTTTTTTTTAAATATGGAATTATTATAGCAATATCATCCATACTTTTAACATTGTAATACCTAGATAATGTGTCATAATTTGTTCTTATAACATTACTTAATACATTTTCACTATCGTCTACAGATAATAATGAAACATGAATACCATATTTTCTTTTTTCTAATTTACAAAAATTTTTATTTCCTTTAAATACGATACCTTTTATGGTATCAGAAGAACTAATTTGTGGATCTATCTTATTAATTTGATTACATAATTCGTTATGAAGATTATCTATAAATTCTTTTTCTATATCATTGTAAATATAATCAAATTCTTTATCAAAAATATTTAAAGCATATTTTAAAGTAGCTCCATCAAATACATCTAAACAATAACATAAAGATTGCTTCTCATATCCTTTTTTCAAATACATCATATTATTATTATCATATTCTTTTGAATGTTCTGAAAAAAGAATAGATAATTTTTGATTTGTTATAAAAATTTGTAATATTCTACTTTTGTATTTAAATACAACATTCTTACATAAATAATTTCTAAATATTTTATCATTTTTTGATAAGACATAGGTTTCTACCTCATCATATAAATTCTTTACATTATCACTAGCATTAATAAATAATTTATCATAACTACTTGTATTAACATTATACATTTTATTATTTATTTTAGGTTTATGTTTTCTTTGATCATTTTCAAAATGTGATATTTTATGTGGAGTTTCATATTCACCATTATTGATATACAAAGTATCATTATATAGAAGTTCATGAGTAGTATAAACATCGATAGTAGTATTAACCGTAATACCATTTAAAGGATGCAGGACATAATTACAAGTGTTCCTATAACTACACCAGCTAGTTTTTAAAAAATTGGCTATTTTTGTTATTTTTTCGTTATTTTGATTTTGTAAATCACCGGAATTACTACATCCCTTTAAAGTGTTCCCGTAATACTCCAAGGTAACCCCGGATTTGTATCTTTAGGAAATAAACTTGGTAAAGAAAGATTATTTAAATATATTAA
>AUXO011382407.1_pt1 | contig 23657 bp, 23 predicted proteins | sample 768731 | NCBI WGS metagenome assembly AUXO01 (sample SAMN02715735, study PRJNA202380) | gut metagenome | biome: sheep rumen | host: Ovis aries | place: New Zealand: Palmerston North | reverse complement strand
TACGTACTGCAACTGGATGGTTTAGAAGTACAGGTAATTATGGTTGGTATAATCAAACACATGGTGGTGGTATTTATATGACAGACACATCATATGTAAGAGTATATAATGGAAAAGCATTTTATGTTTCAAATAGTAATTATTATGCTATAAATACTGATGGCGGTTTCTGGGGTAAAATGTATTGCACCAATGATTCTAGTTATATGTTAAAACCACCAAAATCAACATATACAAATAACTCAGGAAGTGTTACAGGATGTATTACAATTACTTTACCAACTAGCATTGGAAATACAATGGTTTCAATGTGGATTGATGTATACAATTATGTAACATCAACAACATTTTCTGTGCATATTGGTGGATATACTTATAATAATTCAACTTGGGCTAATAACCCCTCTTCAATGGTTTACGGTGCACAACATCGTGTAAGATTAGGTCATAATGGAACAAATTTTGTTATTTATATTGGTGAGACAAATACTAGTTGGTCATATCCTCAAGTTACAGTTAGAAATGTATTATTAGGATATACTCCTTCTATCACAAATTGGTCAAAAGACTGGGCATTATCATTTTCAACATCAGTAAGTAATGTAACATATGACAGTAGTTCAGGAGGGTCTCCTAAACATTATGCATGGACAACTCGTAATTTCACTCCTTCTAATTATGCACTAGCTGCTCACTCACATCCATATTTACCATTAGCGGGTGGTACAATGGAATCTACAGCATATATTGGATTTGGAGGTGATGCTGCAGCATTTCGTATGCAAGTTGGAGATGATACTTCAAATTCACCATTAAGAGGAACTCCAACACCAAATGTAGGTGGTAAATGGATAGGAATATTTGCTAGACCAGGAAAGAGCACGGATGAAGGAGGATTTTTACTTTCACAAGAAGGTGCTGCTATTTATAATAGTTTTGATTCTGGTTTCGGATTTAAAGTTGTAGATACAGATTCTAGCCAAGGTAATTGGAATGCTGATGATTCTGTTGTATTTTCTGTATTAAGTAATACTAAAGCATATTCAAAAGGAGGATTTTATAAAAAAGGATCATCAGATTCATATGTATTATTAGGAGGTGGTGGACACACTGCTCTTTCTGCTCTTTCTTCAACACATAGCCATAGTCAATATGTGTTAAAAGCAGGAGATACAATGACTGGTGCATTAACATTTAATCTTAATGCAGATGCAGCATTAATTAATACAACATATAATGGAACTACTTATGATATAATTCATAATCACAATAATGGTAATATTTCAATACGTGGTGCAGGTAGTAGTTTATATATTGGTTATACTAATGTAACTTCTCAATATTTTTCAACAAATGGTAATCTACGATTGGTTATTGAAACTACTGGAGATGTTCGTCCTTATACTAATAATTCTTATAATTTAGGTAAATCAGATAATAGATGGAAGAATGTATATAGTGTATTAGGTAACTATTCTGGCCAAGTAACTGTATCTGTTGCTACTGGAACAGCTCCATTCTCTATTACAAGTACTACTAAAGTATCTAATCTTAATGTTGATTTACTTGATGGAAAGCATGATACTTATTTTTATTGGTTAGGACGAAATAGCAATGATTTTACAGATTCAAGTACTACATGTAATGGTGCTACACCAATCAATGCATTTGGATTTAGACATGGATATCCACAATTTGATGATCCAGATTTTGGATCAGGTGTTTGTAGTGTTAGTTATTATGGAAGAGGTAATTCAACTGGTACAGTTACAAGAATGGCTGATGCATCTGCAGCAGCTGAAAATTCTAATTATGTTAAATCTGGAAACTCTTCTGGTTATGTTATTAAGATAGCTAATACTGCTGTAGGATCTAATAATATTGGCGGATTTGTGCAACCAGTAACTGCTGGCGATAATAAAATATGGGTACAAATATTCAGAGCATTATTACCAGTAGGTGCAACACTTAGTTATGCAGCTAATTCTATGGGTACTGGTGCTATTGTAAAATGGTTAACATCTAATGTTGGTACAGGTAAATGGGAATGGTATGCACAAATATTCTATAATGGTCATGGCGGAAGTTTTTCATCATTTGGTCATATATCTGCATTTTTAACAGGAGCAACCACATCTACAGTATGGTATCTTTCATATTGTAATATGTATGAACTTACAAATGGTAAATATGATGGATTAAGAACAAGATATAGTGATAATGCAACTAATGCTACAAATGCTACAAATGCAACTAATGCTACAAATGCTATAAATGCAACTAATGCTACAAATGCTACAAATGCAACTAATGCTACATATATTCCATTTATTACATCATCAACTGCTAATTATGTTGATAGTGCTAAAGCTGCTAAAAATAAATTTGCAATATATGCATTAACTGGTTCAGCTCCTACACCAGCATCTGGTACTGGTCCTTCTACAGGTGATGGTTATTTCATGACATTTAATTATGGTGATTCTTATGTAACTCAAATTGCAGTTGATTTAGATCCTACAAATAAATTAGCAATTAGACATTGGAAAAATGATACTGATGGTTGGAGAGCTTGGGTTAACATATTGACTGGCGATAATTCATCTGTTTCAAAATCAGGAGAGACATTGACAGTTAAAATTAATAATACAACACAGTCATTAACTAATACAGATTATAGAGTAACACAAACAGTTACTACATCATCAAATATATCTGCTAGACCTTTAATTTTAGGATATGCATATTCTGATGCTTCACCAAAATCATTCTCAACACAAGGAAATACATCTACAGGATATTCTGTATACGCTTCACATAATATATATGTTTTCCCATCAACTGGTGTATTAACTATTGGAAATCCATCTAATTATTCTTTATTTGCTAATGCGGATGCTGCTACAAATAATAAAATTGCTCATAGAATTAAAGGACTCCATTTATTATTGAATAATGGTTCTGGAACTGGGGTTAATGATGGGTATATTAATTCTATAACATTTGGTAGTTCTGATACTACTTCATACGCTGGTATTTATGTGCAATCATCAGGAAGTTATGGAACAAGAATGATTTTTGGAACAACCGGATCTTATTCTGCAGGAACTTATGCAAGAATGATAATTAATTCATCTGGTTATGTAGGTATTGGAACAATGTCACCTTCATATAAACTTCATGTTTCAGGAGCAGGATATTTCACTGGGCAAATACATGGTAAAGTATCACAAGGAACTGCACCATTAGTTATAGATAGTAGTACGCAAGTTTCTAATCTCAATGTAGATTATTTAGATAATTACCATGCTAATCGTTTTGCATTTACTTATAATTCTTCTAATTATGGTAGTAGCTCTAGTGTAACTGTTAATGATTTAGTTACTAATGGTGTATCTAATGCTTCTCATGGTATGATATATGCTTCTACTGATAATCCTATAGGTGGTTCTAGTTGGGTTCATGTATGGTCACAACAATGGACTATTGGAACTACTAGTGGTTATGTAGCACAGATAGCAGTAGGAACTCAAGCAAAAACTGGTTTGTATTATCGTACAAATGGTTCAGGCAGTATAGTTGGTAAAGCATGGACTAGAGTATTAGATACAGCAAATTATACATCATATGTTTATTCTAAATCAGGTGCTGATGCTGCATTTGTTAAGAAGACAGGTGATTCAATGACAGGCAGACTTAGCATAACATTAGACGCAGTAACATGTGCAGCAAAATCTTCTCCTGTTAGTCAACCATTAGTTATTAATGGTCCTGCTTATGCTGACACATCTACGGCAACTACTACTGATTTTAAATATTGGCCTGGAATTGGATTTCATCAACCATCAAGAACATATGCGTCTTTAGTATTCAATGGAAAGTTCTGCGCAGTAAATTCATCTTATAATGGGTATGTAGGTATGATTGCATCAGGATTTACTATTGGAGGATTAGCAGATGCTGCAAATTACTTATTGACTGCAAATGGAAGTTATACTGCTATATCTAATTTTGTTACAGGCGGTCCTTACTTACCATTAGCCGGTGGATGGATGGATTGGAATGCTCAAATATCATTTAAAGGAAATAGTGAATCTACCACTGTATATAGCAGAATTGGATATAGTACATCAGCTTCAGGGCAAACAATGCATTGTGTTAATAATAATGGACATCAAGCTAATGGAGCATTTTATATAACTTCAAATGGTTCAACATCTGCAAATGATACTGGTGGTTTAGCTATAGATAATGAAGGTGTAACAGTATTTGGTGCAGGTGATGCTGGTAGTAATTTTACTGGAGTATTTAGAGTATTAAATGAAGATAATGTAGCAGATGGACCACAATTTTTAGTAACTAAATCATCTGGTGCAGCTATTAAATATAATTTAAGTATTGGACAAAATACAGTTAATACTACTTATAGATTATATATAGATGGGTCAGTAAATGTAAAAAATAGACTTATTACTGATTTAAATGGTAGAATAGTTCCTTATTCAACTTCTACTCGTAGAGCAGGTATGTATGGTATTTATGATTCATATAAAATTGGTCATATTTGGTCAATGGGAGTTGCATATCAAATATCAGATGATGGCTCAACTTTTGGTAATTTATATGGATTAGCATATAAACATACAAATAATACTTCAGGTGGAACTATGGGTGGAGGTCACCAAATGGTATGGTGTGTTGCTGGTACACCAAAGGGTGCTATAGGTGAAAGTTATATATGGTCTGCAGGAGGATTCTATAAAAATGGTTCATCTAGTACAAAATTATTAACAGGAACTGGTGGTGATATTTCTTATGGTAATTCTGCTAATATTATTCCTTATTCAAATGGAACTGTATGTTCAAGTTTGAATGCTGATTTACTTGATGGTATCCATTCAGATGGATTTAAAATAAGATTCACAGCTTCTACAAATGGTACACAACCTAATTGGTATAGAATATTAAATGGAACTACTTATCCAATGTCATTCTTAATAACATTCCAAGGAGGATATAGTTATCAACCACCTACACCTGTAACATTTTTAGTTAGTCATTCATATAATACTACAACAATAACACAAATTGGCAAAACAGCATATGTTGGTTGGATAACAAAACTTAGAGCAGTTCATTATGATACATATAAATTTTATATAGATGTTTATTTTAATAATACTACATATGCATCAAATTCTTCTGCAAAAAATCCAATTGATTTTGAAATAACACCATTAGATACTAATTCTAGATCATATCTTGCAGTACAAGATTTTAGTATGATAACTACATCTGTTACTGCAAATGCAGAATGTGTAACAGGATATTTAGAAGCAGATAAAATTTATGTAAATACTGCAGTCGCAAACAATGAAAACAATGGATTCAATCCAACATCATTTAGCGCAAATTATAGAATAATGAGAGCTGTTAAACAAATGCCAAAACCTAGTTATATTGATCCAAATACGATATATTTTGTTTTAGGATAATTTTAATGTTTTAATTATTTCAGTATAATTAATATGATTCATATTTTAACAATATAATATATTAATTAAACTTGAATAATAATGCAAACAATTAATGTTACTAGTAATTTTAATATAAATCTTTATACACCGAAAGAACTCAAAGAGCATCTTGACAAATTTGTTATAGGTCAAGAACAAGCTAAAAGAGCTCTTTCGGTGGCTATTTATAATCATTTCAAACGATTATTTCTTTCTAACCAGTCTAATATTGATATTAAAGTAGATAAGTCTAATATCATTCTTGCTGGTCCTACTGGTTGTGGTAAGACTTTTATAATCAAGACTATTGCAGATTATATGGGTGTTCCATATTATATTGCTGACGCTACTTCTCTTACTCAGGCCGGTTATGTAGGTGATGATGTTGAGTCAATTCTTTCTGGTCTTCTTCGTATGACTAATGGAGATGTTGAACGAGCACAATGTGGTATTGTATTTCTTGATGAGGCAGATAAACTTTCAAAAAGAGGTGCAGGCACTTCATTAACTCGTGACGTTGGCGGTGAAGGTGTGCAGCAAGCTCTTCTTAAGCTTGTTGAAGGTACAACTGTTGGTGTTCCACCACAGGAAGGTCGTAAACATCCAGAACAACCTCTTATTTATGTTGACACATCAAATATTCTTTTTATTGCTTCTGGTTCATTTGCTGGAGTAGAAGACATTATTAAAAGACGCGTTTCTCCTGACCGTAAAATTGGTTATAATGTTGAAAATAATGAAATAGATTTTAATAAAGAAGAAATATTTGATTATCTTTCACATGAAGACCTTCGTGAATTTGGTCTTATTCCTGAGTTTATTGGTCGTTTTCCAATTATTACTAATGTAAATAAACTTACTAAAGAAGATCTTATCAGAATCATTACTGAACCAGAAAATAATATTCTTGACCAGTATGCTGCTCTTCTTGCTGTAGATGATATAACTCTTTCAATTGAACAACCTGCTATTGAATATATTGCTAAACTTGCTCTTACTCTTAAAACAGGTGCTCGTGGTTTACGTTCAATATTAGAAAATGTAATGTGTGATTATATGTTTGAATTACCTGGAACAGATGTTCATGAATTGATACTTACAGAAAGTGATGTTAAAGAGAAACTTTCTAAGAGATATAAAAATATCAAAATTGAAGATGACAAAAAATCGTAAACCAAGAACAAAAGAACAAAATCCATTTTATACTACAAAGAAATGTTGGTATGATGATGGAACAATTTGGAAAGAATGTAATAGACCGTGGGCAGATAAATGTGATGGAAATCAACATAATTGTAAACATTTAAAAATGCAATATTTAGCAAGTTTAAGTGAAGAAGAAAGAAAAAGATATTTAGAAAGAAATGAATGATTTAAATCATAGAGATGATGTGGACATAAATAAACTCAGAGAACTTAGGAATAAGCTTTCTGATATGTCATATAAGATACAAAAAAGAATTGATGAACTTATTCTTGAAAAAAATGATTTTAATAAGTATAATCATCAATATCTTATAATAAATGACCATGGTAACGATATGTATATATATATCACACATATTTCAAGATTAAATCGTGGTTGTAGATTTCATGGAATAATTTTTGAAGGAGATGGTGAATATTTTACAATGTCAACTTATAGGTCAATTGACCATGATATAGAGAGTTCTTCTACTATAACAATAATTTCTAAAGAAGAATTTTATAATAAATTAAATGAGTATTATTCTGATATGTTAGATAAATTCAAAATAGAAGAAAATGATTGAATTTAAAAAAGGAAATTTATTTAATTCTGAGTGTTCTACTCTTGTAAATACAGTTAATTGTGTTGGTGTTATGGGTAAAGGAATTGCTCTTCAATTCAAAGAAAAATATCCTCATATGTTTACAGCATATCGTAATGCTTGTCATAATGGAGAACTTTCACAAGGAGGTGATATTTGGCAATTTGACTTGAAAGAATATATTCCATTTGATTTATATCCAACAACAAAAAAGATACTTTGTTTTGCTACTAAGGAACATTGGAGGAATCCTTCTAGAATGTCCTGGATTGAAAGAGGTTTACAAAATATTATAACTAATTACAAACAATTAAATATCATCTCCATCGCCTTCCCAAAGCTTGGTTGTAATAATGGAAAATTAGATTGGGAATCACAAGTTAAACCATTGATGATTAAATATCTGTCACAACTTCCTGAAGATATTAAAATTGAAATTTATGAATAAAGCGCATTATTTTTTGATAATGCATTTTTTAGTTTCTAGAAAGTTTAGTACAATTAAAAAGAAATTTAAATAATGTGATATGCGTAATAAAGATATTGTTTTTATTTTATTGATTAATTTTTGGGTTTTTGTAGGATTAGGAGCATTTGTTTTTAATGAATGTTTTAATTTATCACCACATATGGGAATAAATGCAGGTGCAATATTATTTTTTATTGCATATCTTCTTGAAGAAAAATATATGCCAAATTTTAGAAAATGGTCAAATTTTAAACTATAAAATTTAATAGTTTGATTTTTTATTAGTATAATATAATCGTAAGTTAAAAATAAAAAATAAATGAATACTATTCTTTCACTTAAAAGTACACCTGTTTACACAATTCAGAATTTGTCTCAATTTCCATTGAATCCTTATCGTGAATTTGTGTTTTTCTGTGCAACAGAAATTTATCCTAAATTAGAGAATAAGTTAGAGCTTTCACTTGATGCATTTTCAAAGCTTTCTAGTGATGAACAGAAGAAAGTTCTTCTTGGTATTGTTGAAAATATTCCTAATGCTGAGATTAAGTTCTTAGAAAAGACTTCTCACCAGAAGATTTTCTTGGAAGCAGAATTTTATCATAAATCTTCTAAGATTGCTTTGCTTCAGTTTTTCACTCATATGACTTATATTAGCACAGGTTCAAATGAAACTAATGAAGAGTATGTTGCTTGTGAATTAAATTTCACTTCATTTGATGGATTTGATTTCTTGAATGTCCAAAGAAATGATAATATTCTTGATTTTAGTAAAGATGATCATCATACTGGTGTAATGGATATGCTTGCAGCACATCTTCAGGGTCTTGCAGATTTTACAGAATTTGTTAAGTCATATAAGGCTAAGTCTTTGGTAATCAAGAACATTAATTTGTTTACTGATAAATTAATAAAGCCTTATGTATCTGACATTCAAAATGCATTTTCTCCTGAACATTTTTTGATTGGTGTTCTTTGTGGTGAAAATATACATAAGATGACTTACCCATATGAGAATTATCTTAACTCTATTAAAGAATTTGCTAAGGCAATTCAAGATAAGTATGGTGATAAGTTCAAGATTGAGAATGAAGCAAAACAAAATAAAGAAAAGGAGGATTAATTTATGGGAATTACAATTGATGAGACTGAGTTGATGGAGGTTCTTAAGTTAACTCCTCCTGAACAGAATATTATGATTGCTGGTAAGCATGGTATAGGTAAATCAGTAATTATTAAGAATTATTTTGAGGCACAAGGTAAGAAAGTTGTTATCTGTTTCTGTTCTCAAGCAGCTGATGCTGGTGATATTATTGGTCTTCCTCGTTTTAATGAAGAGACTGGCAAAACAGAATTTGCTCTTCCTTGGTGGTTCCCAACTGACAATCAACCTGTAGTGCTTTTCTTAGATGAGTTGAATCGTGCACGTCCTGAGATTCTTCAGGTTGTTATGGACTTGACTCTTAACCGTAAGCTTGCAGGTAAGTCTCTTCCAAAGGGGTCTCAGATTATTTCTGCTATCAATGAAGGTGATGAGTATCAGTTAACTGATCTTGACCCAGCTCTTGTATCTCGTTTTAATCTTTATACATTCTGCCCTTCTGCAAAAGAATGGATTCGTTGGGCAACCAGGGTTGGTCTTGATTCTCGAGTTGTTTCTTTCATTTCTACAAATGTGAAATATCTTGACCCTTCTTTAAAAGATGATTCTACAACTCTTGACAAAACACCAGACCGTCGTGCATGGGAAAGAGTTTCAGATATTATGAAGAATATTCCAGTTGTTGCTATTTCTGATGTTCATATTAAGAAATTGCTTTGTGGAATTGTTGGTTCTGCTGCTGCCGTAGCTTTCTTTGAATCTGTTGCTAAGAATTCTCTTGTAACACCAGAAGACATTTTAACTAATTTTTCTAAGTGTGAACCTTTGCTTAAGAAATACACTCTTCAGGAGTATGCAGGTCTTAATGACAATATCTGTTCTTATATTGATGCATCACTTGGTGATCTTGATGATAATGAGTTAACTAAGTCTTATGCACAAAATTTGCAAGAGTACTTTGATTTCTTGACAGATAAGAAGATCGGTAATCGTGAAGCATTTGCACACTTTATTAATAACTATGAGACTGGTAGTTATGCAAACCTTAACTTCTTGGTTGCTATGAATCCTGATACACTTGAGAAAACTATTAACAAGTTTATCACTACTACAAAAACTATTTAATAATGACAATAAATCTTTCATTCCAAGATCGATTTGCTGAAATCAGAAATAAGTGGTTCCTTATGGAACCAGCTTATTTCATGGTTTTATGTACACACAAAGTAGAATTTAATAAAACTATGAAGTGTGATATTGCAGTTGGTCGTGGATCTATTTTTATAAATGAAGATTATTTTGCAGATAAGACTGACAAGTATTTAGAAGAGTGTCTTAAAGCAGAAATTCTTCGTATTCTTTTGAAGCATCCTTATCAAAGACAACTTCCAAATAAGGTTAAAATGTTGTTATCTTCTAATTTTGTATTAGGAAATAACACAACTTTTAGTGAGTTTAAATTAAGCACAACTCAACAGTTTTTCGGTTCACATGAATATGATCGTGCTAGTTTAGAAGAGATTTACGATGCATTGAAAATTGAAGACCCTTCTAATGGTCAAGGTAATGGTAAAAAGAAAGATAATAAGCAAGGTCAAGGAGGGCAAGGATTAGGATTATCAATGAATGGTGACGGTTCAGATGAATCTGATAATGGTGATGGTGAAAGTGGTAGTGAAGGACAAAATGAAATGCAAGTTTCTCAAAAGTCTGGTAATGGAAAAAAGAGTTTGAAGAATTTTGATGATGGATGTCAGTCAACTGACATGGCTATTGAGAAAACTCAAATGTGGCAAGAGGATGAATACCGCCAAGTTGAAGTAAATAACATTATCGAGAAAATAGATAAGACTACTAATGGTTGGGGTAATATGCCAGGTAACATTGTAGATGCAATTAAGAAGTCTATTGAACCAAAATTTAATTATAAAGCCATTTTTCAACAGTTTAGAAGTACTGTTCTTTCTTCAAAAAGAACTCTTACTCGTATGAAGCCAAACCGTCGTTTCGGATATAATGCTATGGGTTCAAAAAGAGACTTTACTACAAAAATTCTTGTTGCTGTTGATACATCTGGTTCTATTTCTAATTCTGATTTGCAACTTGCTCTTGGCTTTATCAATAAATTTTTTAAGTATGGTGTAACAGAAATTAACTGTATCCAATTTGATACAAAAATATATCCAGATTCTTTAAAGAAACTTGAAAAGAAAATGGACACATTTGCCATTAAAGGACGTGGAGGTACAGATTTTAATGATGTATTTGAATACTGTCAAGTAACTCATCCAATTTATGATGGTGTCATTATTTTGACAGATGGATATGCCAGTGTTCCTGATTCTAAATATTTAGCAAACAATTATAAAAATGTTAAATATGTATGGTGTCTTAACAATGAACAGAATTGGAAAAATTTTAAAGATGATGATAAATTCATGAAATTTGGTAAGTGCACATTTGTTGATAGAAAATTTAATGAAGAAGATTAGCTATGGGATTAATTAATTTTTATAGAGTTTTTATAAAAACTTATAAAGAATATAATAAAGATAAAATTGCTGCTAAAAAGTGTATTAATGATACTAAAGCAGAATTACTTTTATTAGAAGACAAATATAAAAAAGCTAAACTTATTCTTGAATATCTTCAAGACATTTATTTAATGCTTCCATATGAAAAAAGAACAAAGTGCATTCAAGAAACAATAGACGTATTTAGATATGGATTTGGTTGTAAGTATAATGAATCTGTTATTACATATTTAGAAATTCTTAGAAAAAAGATAAAGCTTGCATTAGATGAAATGAATTTTAGATATAGTGATGGTGAATATGACACGATACCAGATTTTTATAAAACTTCTGTTGTAGACTATATTGAAAAGTTTAGACAAACATATCTGATAGATAGAGATTACTGCTTAGCAAATAACAAATAATAAATTCTTCTTATGAAATATAAAATTTGTAGAACAATACATAGAACTTTAAAACTCAAAGACTGTTCTAATGGTTCACGTAAAACTGAATTAACAGAAAAAGTTTTATTCTTTGCAAAACGTAAAGGAAGAATTTTTGGATTTTGGCACGATGTTGGTGAAGAAGTTTGTGGATATGAAATTGATAATTTTATAGTACCAGAATATTTTACAAATCCTGATGATTGCGAAGAATATGTAAGAAAATATCATAAATATCATTATGGTGATAAACATAAATTAGAGATTTTTAAAGAATTAGATATAGAATAATGGCAGTTACACAAAAACTTTTTACGGAAGCATTTCGTCCAAATACTCTTGAGAATGTAATTCTTTTACCACGTATTGCAGCTGAATTACAAAAGGGTCTTGTTACAAATATTCTTTTATATGGTCCAGCTGGTTGTGGTAAAACAACTATTTCAAGAATTTTGACACAAGGATATGACACTCTTTATTTAAATGGTTCATCTGAAAATGGTATTGAGACTGTAAGAAATCAAATTGTTGCTTTCTCTTCTCAAATATCTCTTGAGGATGGAGCTGAAAAAATGAAGATTGTTTATATTGACGAGTGTGATGGATTTTCTGAAGCAGCATGGTCTGCAATGAGAGAAACAATTGAACATTATGCAAGTTCAGTAAGATTTATTATGACTTGTAATAAGTTCGAAAAAATTCCATCATTTATTCAGTCAAGATTTAACTGTATACCAGTTTATCCAATAAATATTAAGGAGCAAGAACAATTACTAAATACATATTGTGAATATATTGGTAAAATTCTTACTGCATTAAAGATTGGTTATACTAATGAGGTATTAGTTGAATTTGTAAAGAATTCTTTCCCAGATATGAGAAGTATTCTAAACACAATTCAATCATTATATCTTCAAGGTTCTAAGGAGTTAGACAGAGAGTCTTTAATTAAGACTTTTGACTGTTCTGATTTATTTGAATTAATGATTTCAGGCAATGACCCTGTTGAGAATTATAAATTTATCATGACAAACTATTCGTCATCTCCTGATGAGGCTATGATGGCTATTTCTCAATCTTTTATTGAATTTATAAAAGCTAATTATCCACAATATAATAGTAAGATTCCTTATATTATAATAGCAATTGCAGAATATATGGCTCAATTAAATATCTCACCAGATAGAGTTATTGTATTACTTGCATGCTGTTTTAAAATTCAAACTATACTTAAATCATAATGGGTAAAAGTAGACATCAGTCACATCCATCTTCAAAATCTTATGATGATGGTGAATTTAATCCAAAACGAAACAAAAAACACGCTTCAAGAGGTTCAAAGTTAAGTAGTGTTGAAGAAGTAATTAACACAAAAACACGTCAACAAAGTAAAAGACTTTTAAAGGATTTTATACTGGAAGAAGATGATGGACCATATTGGGAGGAATTTTAAAAATACTAAAATACTATGGGGTCAGATGCGTAAGTTATTATTATTTTTGTCAATGTTTTTCATTTTAGGATGTAATCCAAAATTTAAAGAATCTGCACCAGATGAAAATGGATATCCTAAAGTATTAAGAACAAATGGACAATGGGAGATTATACAGATAAATGATTCAGTTATTGTATTAACACCAGGTTTAAATAATTCAGATGCAACACCAGTTGCAATAAATTTAAATAATTTAAAACAATCAGAATAAGGGAGCATTTCTTGCTCCTTTTTTGTATTGATAAATATTAAAATGATAATTTACAACTAATGGGATATAATGTCGTAATGCTTCGTTTTGTAAATGAAGCTGCAAAAACAGATACATTAAAAAATGCTTTAAGAGAATATTTATTTAATGCACAAGAAGCATTTTTTGGTAAAGAAATTTCAGCTAATGACTTAAAAGAGATAAAAGGAAGTAATGAAAGAGCACATGAAATCTTATTTAATGTTGCTTTTACAGAAGATGCCCGTGCTAATAGAAATACTATAGTTAAAGATCTTTTGAAGAATTTTTCTTATAATGGAAGAAAATTTACAGTAGCTGATAATGATGACTATATCATAAAGAGTGATAAACCTCTTTATATTACAGGAAATGATCATGTTAAAATTATTGATGCAAAGACAAAAGAATTAGTTCTTATAATTAAGTATTCTCGTGCAAAAGGATTAGATACTGTTTATAAAGAAGGTCTTAAAGTATTATTTACTAATTATCTAATTAATTTACATTTCAATGAATCTAACAATGATATAAGAGGTCAGATTAATCATTATATTACAGATGCCAATGAAATGGTTGAATTTTTAGAATGGGTTGATAAACCAAATAATCCTTCATTAAAAAGAACATTGATTGATTCTGAATATACTAAATTATATAATTGGTTAGAAACATTATCATATCATGCAAATCCTGCAAGAAAACCAAACACAAATGATTTAAAATACTATATTGATAAGTATAATTTAAGTTGTAAGGTAATGTTCAGTTTGGCAGCATCAAATAAGTCATATTTAACACGTAATCAGTCATCAAAAGGTGAATTAGGACAATACTATGATGTTGCACGTAATTATGCTACAAATAAAAATGGTATTAATCCATCTAAACAACACCCTGCTGATGTAATTATGATAGGTAGTGTTATTGATTATGCTCCTATGTCAATTTATTGGCAAGATGGTAAAATGACAGAAAATAAAGGAAATGATGCTGTTGTTTGTGCAGGAATTTCTCTTAAAGAAAGTGAAGCTCGTTGGGGTAAAGCAACTGATGCTTTATTGAATTTCAATGGACATTTTATTTCTTCTAAAAATGGTAAGTCATCAAAAAAGACATTAAGAGAATTAAGAAATCAATATCTCGAATCATCATTTAAAGAAGAAGAGGATAACCCAATGGTTAATAATTACTTAGATGTAATATCAAATGTTTGTGCAAAATTTAAATTTTATCATTTAATACAATCTGGTGATTCACTTAAAGAAGAATCAAATGAATCTGCTATTGATTTGTCAAAGATTAGAAATATTGAAAAATTAAAAGAAATAAAGATTGAGAAAAAGAATGGTCAAAACCAAAAATCTCTTAAATCTTTATCAATGAAACAGATGTATAATATTTTCTTTACAGCATTATTTGCATCTTTAAGTGAAGTTGATATTGCATATTTGTTTAATGAAAGTTTACAATTATCTTCTAAATCATATTACATGGTTAAAGATAATTTAGATTCAGAAAGAGTTCTCGGTAGATTTACTGTAACACCAAATATGATTGGAGTTAGAGATATTGAATATACAGGAGCAGGAGAAAAGAAAGTAACAAGAGTATTTATTCCATTAAATATTAGTGAGAATGATGCTATTAGAAATTCACTTCCGCCTGTTCATAAAGGAAGAGTAGAAGCTGATATTAGACAAACAAATACAGAGAAAGAAGCTGATAAAGGGCTTAACTCTTCAATCGAATTTAAAAGTCAATAATCATTTTATTCACTTTATAATATAATTTTAAAATGGAAACTTTAATTACTGTAGATATTCTAGAAAAAGCAGGATTTTCTCGTACTGATACTAGTTGGGAAAAAGAGCATTTTGAAAAAGAATATTATGTAAAAGATTATTCATCATGGATGTATTGGACTACATCATATGATGGTAAAAATGCAATTAAATTAGATCTTCAAAAAGGTATTACAAATAATGGTGCTGAATGGAATGTTCATATTGATAATAATGTTTGTAATACTATAGGATCTGCTGATATATCTACTGTAGAACAGTTTAACTTGCTCATGGAAGTGTTCAAGAGCAAATTTAGATTATAATTTTATTGTTTGGAAAGCATTTTGTTTTAACACTGAGGTTGCAAGACCTTTGAGATTTGTAAAAGAATCGAAAGTGTTGGAACAAGTTCATATAAAAATAACCAATTAGAACTATGAATGTAACTACAAAATCAAGTATGGTAAAAATTGCCATCGACAAATCTCTTTTGAAAGAGTATTCAACACAAAAGTCATCAAGAACAGTGTATCTTAACGATGGAGAAGAATTTCAACTACAATTGTTTAATCCTTATGATTATACAGTAGCAGCAAAGATTTTTATTAACAATGAAGAATTAACTCATTTACTTGTAATTAAACCTGGACAAAGAATTTGGCTTGAAAGATATTTAGATCAGCCACGTAAGTTTAAGTTTAGTACTTATGAAATTGAAGATTCTCCTGAAGCAGGATTTGCAACAAGAAATAATGGTTCAGTTCGTGTAGAATTTTATAAAGAAAGAACAAAAACTTATTCACCTGTTTCTATTTCTTCAAGTACTTATGTTTGGAATGGTGATTATAAACCATTTAATCCAATTGGAGAACGTATCCTTTTTTCTTCTGATTGTTCAAATTTAGGAGCAAACAGTGTTAATACTGTATTAAGTGCATCTTGTGATGGTGCTGCAACTAGTGCATGTTATTGCAGTACAATAACAACAGGAGATGATAATTGCGGAACTTTTGAATTTAGTGCAGCTTCTGCTCTTGAAGATAGATTTGAACCTCAGTCAAAGGGAATTGAAACTGGTAGAATAGAAAAAGGTTCTCATTCAAATCAAGATTTTGAAAATGTTGATTTAGATTTTTATACATATTCTTTTAATACTGAAGAACTTTTGATTTTACCAACATCAAGAAAGGTTGCAACTGCAAATGATTTGCAAAAAGTTTATTGCACAAGTTGTGGACGTAAACTACAAAAGAAATATAAGTTTTGTCCTTTTTGCGGTGCAAAAGTTGAATAAAATTTTTAACAAAATAATAATAGCACTCAGATTTTTTCTGGGTGCTGTTTTTTAGTATAATATAATAGAAAAGTAAATATTTAATAAATGTCATCAGCAAGTAAGATAAGAAAATCTAAAGGAGATCATATGTGGTTTAGATCTGGTAAAGAATTAAAAAATACCAATAAATGCAGAGGTCTTCATTTTTATAATTCTGTTAATAGAAAACAGAACAAACAATTATCTGATGATGAAATTCTTGAAATAAATGAATTCCTAGATCCTTATTATTGGGAAAATTATTGTATATGTTGTGATAATTTTCCAGGTGATAACGTATATCCTCCTTCTGATTGGGCTTTTCACCCTTGCCCACGAAAAGGAAGGATAAATGCTTTTACTAATTGGAAAGAATTTGATTGCCCATATTTTTATGATTAGTTTTAAGATATAATATATGAAAGTATAATTTAAATATGAATAAAGTAGATTTAGTTTTTGATTTTTCAAATATGGCTATGAGAGCCTTATTTACTTGTAATTATGCTGGTGGTTCACAAGTAAGTACATTTGATACTGATGAGGAATGCGGAGTACTCATTCGAAAAATTGCAATGGATATGGCGTATGTAATGAGAATATTTACACCAGATAGAGTTATTGTTGCATGTGATGCACGTTATCCATGGAGAAATAAATTATATGAAGATATTGAAAATGAATCATATAAGGGTAATAGACAAAAAGATAATACAAAAAATTGGACAAAGATTTTTGAGTCATTAAATGATTATAAAAAAATCTTAGAAGAAAAAGGGTTTATTGTTTCAGAGATACCTACAGCTGAAGCAGATGATTTAGCTGCTCTTTGGAAAAAGAATGCTTTTACAAATAAAGATAATATTGTTTTAGTTTCTTCTGATAAGGATTGGACTCAACTTGTTGAATTTGAAAATAATAATTTTTGTGTTTGTTTCAATCCTATTGCAAATAATAAGGGGGCTAAGAAACTTTTTGTAACAGAAGATTTATTAAATTGGCTTAATACTACAACTGCGGAAAAAGTAGATATTTTCTTTAGTAATTATAATTCATATAAAGATACATTATTACATGTAAGTTCTAAAGATTCAAAAATTAAGTTTGAGATTGTTTCCCCACAATCTGTAGTTCTTGATAAAATTCTTTGTGGTGATGATGGTGATAATGCACCGACTTTTTATGAATATTATAAGGATGGAAAGAAAACTCGTATGACTCCTTCTCGTGCTAAAAAGTTATATGAGACTTTAAATGTAACAACTGTTAGAGATTTATGCGAAGCAGCAGAAGCAAATGCTCTTCTTGAATGTTTAGAGAAAATTTTCAAGAAGAAACTTGATGATATAGATATTAATGAAAGACTTTTAAGACAACGTAAACTTGTTGAGCTTAATCCAGATTTATTCCCAAGTGATATTGTTTCAGGATTTACTTATCAAGTTAAAGATGCTGTATATTCAGTAACAAATACTTCTTCTATCAAATTAGATGATATTCTTAAAGATACAAAGTTCTTAGATGAAAATTATGTGAAGAAAGGAAAGGCAAAAGAAAACAGTATCTTTGATAATCTTAAAAGTCTTGAAAAATATATTGGCACTCAACCAGTATCTAATAGTTTATTTTGATATAATATTATATTATGGCAGAAAAGAAACCTAATGTTTTATTTGATACTTTAGCAGCTCTATTTAATAATAAAGAATATATTCATAATTTGACTACAGAGCAAATTAAACAAAATTCTTTTATTATTAATAGACGTTTAGCAATACAATATCCATTACAAGCGCAAGTATTCAATATTCCAAAAATAAACACAGTTGATGTTTTATATTTTTGGTCAGAATATCTTTATAATGGGAAATATCCACCAAGATGGATTTATACTGCAGGTGCTGCTAAATCACAAGCAAAGAAAGATGCAAAGAAAGAAATTTCATCTTCTACTATAAGAGATTATTGTAAACATAATAAAATGTCTCTTAAAGATTTTGAATATGCAATGAAATTTTTTGCAGAAGAATGTATTAATGAATTAAAAGATTTTGAACAATATAATAAATTAATGAAGAATGAAGAGTATAATTACGAGTGATATTATTACTAAAGTTAGTAATGATTCAAAGTTACAATCTAATTCACTTGTTCCATATAAGTTTTCATCATATGATGTATTCGGTATAGGAGCAATTAAAGTTGTTGTTCATGGAGATGAATATTATTTAGATTTACATGAAGATGTTGGTAAAACTTATCTTGCTGTATGGAATCAAGATGTTGGAAAATTATTAATAAGAGATCTTCGTAAAAAAGATAAGAGTCATTTTTATGAATTTAAAACTTCTACTTATAAGGCTTTACTTCGAAGAATAGATGAAGACCAAGTTAAAGAATTTAAAGATCTTGGATTCTGTCATGTTCTTATTGGTGATTATTATTATACAATAATTAAATTAATTAATAATGGTGAACATTATTGTAAAATTAATCCACTAATTGATGAATCATTACAGGAAAAGAAACAACAAGAAGAACCTGAAGAGGAAGAAAATATAAGTATTGATGAAGTTTCAGAAGTAGAATCTTTATCCCTATTTGATTAAGAATAATATTAACATATTAAGTATATAATATATATGATTATAGATATAACAATGCCAAATGTAAATGAGGTTTTAAATGTTTGGACTCAACAACAAAAGATAGAGTTTTTTGAAACATTATTGAGAAATACCAATAGAGAAGGTATTGAAAATGTTATACAGTTTTTAAGAGGAACTGATTTTTATATTGCTCCTTCTTCAGCAAGTTATCATTCTAATTATCAAGGAGGATTGTTAGATCATTCTCTTCTTGTTTGTTCTCTTGCAATGAAGTACCGTGATATACTTATTGAAATGAGACCAGAGCTTGCAGAAAGAATGCCAGAGGAATCTGTTGTTATTTGTACTTTATTACATGATATTTGTAAAACTAATTTTTATAAACAAGTTATTAAATATCGTAAAGATGCAAATAACCAATGGGAATCATATAATGGATATGAAATTGATGATTCATTCCCAATTGGTCATGGTGAAAAATCTGTAATTATGTTACAGAATTTTGGATTAGTATTAAATGCAGAAGAAATGCTCGCTATTCGTTATCATATGGGTTCATGGGATGGAGCATTATTTACAAATGATGTTAAATATGCTTATAGTAAAGCTATGGACAATTGTCCTATGATTGCTTTAATACAAACTGCTGATAATACATCAAGTTTGTTATTTGAAAAGAAAATAAATTAAATCAACATATATAATATGAAACAAGAAATTAGTAATCAAAACAATAAGTCAGTTGATTTTATCAATGCTTTAATACAAATTGGTAAAGAATTTAATAATCAATTAAAGGAATACACAAATAATAATTTATTTGGTGATATATTTCCTGATATGAAGAAGGACTTTGATAATTTTGATAAAGTCGTTAACGAACTTGATAAATCTATTAAGAACGTAAATGAGAAGAAATGTTATAATAATAAATTAAATCATGCTCATATCGAAGAAACTGAAACTGAAAAAAGTTATGAATATAGATATGATGATAATGGTATGAACAATCATGATGAAATTATTGAGTTTCTTAAAGAAAAGCTTAATGATTTCACATTTAAGGCTTGTACTAATAATGATAAAGCGTATAAGTTAGTATTTAATTTTGGAAAGCTTTCTTATACATTCAAGTGGAATAAAGATGCAATGCATTTCTTAGGAGAAACAAATGATTTAGATTTTGTTTTTGTTAATGAAGAGTTTTATTTCGATGAAACAAAGAATGATTTCTTTACTTATGAAGGAATTGTTAAAGAATGTGATGTAAAAGAACTTCCTGAAGATGAAGGTTGTAATGAGCAGGGTCCAAGTGAAATAGAAAGTGTTGATGAACAAGGTCCTTGTGACGTAAAATGTGAAGATGATTCTTGTGATAAAGCATCAGAAGAAACTAATTTCACTGCAGATAAATTGTATTGCAAGATTAATCAAGAAGTAATGAATAGTATTGAAACTGATTTACTTCCTAATATTAAAACAGGAACAGATAGACTGTTTAATTATCAACAGTATACCATTGATAGAACAGGAAATATTCCAGGATTTGATGTTATAGTATTCACCTTAGAAGATGTTCAATTGAATTGTGAAAAATTTATTCCTAAGTTCTGGGAAATAATTCCTTATACAAAACTTGTAAGATTCTTTATTGAAACTTATGGATTTCCAAAGGTTTTCATTCTTGATAAGAATGTAAATGGAGAAATTGTTCATGAAGTACGTTGCCATTTAAAATAATTTATAGATATGAAGTTAGTTCAACCAAAATTTGAAGAACTATCTATTGATAATGTAAACCCTATCCTTCTTGGTGAAAGATGTGTTAGGGTTTGCTATAAAAGTGAAGACTTAATAAAAGATGGTTCTGCTGAAAAATTACTAAAAAGAATTATGAATGACGGGCATACAGCTATGCTCGAACACATTCCTGTATATTTGAAACTTCCTTTATCTGAATTACAAAATAAAGAATCAAAAGTAGCATCAATTATACAATCTAAATATTCTTTTTGTAATATATTTGAAAATGATTTGTATGTATCTACAAATTTAAGAGTAGTGTATGAAGCAAATCCTGATTATGCTATAGAATTTATAAAACATAATGGTGAACCATTTACATTTGAATTATTACCAAATGTTCAAAGTTGTAATTATGAAACAGACAGAGATAGAATTACTTTTGAAAAAAGAGTAACAATTCTATTTACAATGGACAGAATTGGTTCACAGTCATTTTGTAGGCATCGTGTATTTAGTTTTGCACAAGAATCTACTAGATGGTGTAATTATATAAGAGATAAATTTGGATCTGAAATATCAATTATAACTCCATGTTGGTTAAAAGAAGAAGACAATGAAGAGTTTATAAAAGATATGGAAGAATATGAAAAAATTTATTTTAAGTGGATAAATAAGGGGTATAAAGCTGAAGATGCTCGTGCATTCTTACCTTGTGGATTGAAAACAGAAATTGTTATGACAGGATTTATAAAAGATTGGAAAGGATTTTTTAAATTAAGAAATGATTCACACGCACATCCACAAGCACAAGAATTAGCAAAACCGCTAGAAGAATATTTTGAACAAAGAGGGTATTTTGCCCCTAAAAGTATTAGTGTAAAAAAAGAAATTAAATTAAATTTATAAACATGAGTAAAATTATTGGAATTGATTTAGGAACAGGAGCAAGTGCTGTTGCAGTAATGGAAAATGGTTCTCCAAAGATTATTGTAAATTCTGAAGGAAACCGCACTACTCCATCAGTTATTGCGTTTGACAAATCTGGAGAAAGAAAAGTAGGTGAAGCTGCTAAAAGACAAGCTGTTGTAAATCCAACAACTACTGTTCATTCTATTAAAAGATTTATTGGTTGTTCTTTCAATGACTCTAAAGACTACAAAGATAAATTTGCATATAACGTTGTTGAAGGAACAAATGGATTGGCTGCTGTAGAAATTAATGGAAAGCAGTATATGCCACAAGAAATTTCTGCTTGTGTCCTTCAAAAAATGAAGCAGACTGCAGAAGATTATTTAGGTGAAACTGTAACTGATGCAGTTATTACAGTGCCTGCATATTTTAATGATGCACAAAGAAAGGCTACAAAGGAAGCAGGAGAAATTGCAGGCCTTAATGTATTAAGAATTATCAATGAACCTACTGCTGCCTCTCTAGCATTTGGTATTGACAAGTTAAACAAGGATATGAAGATTCTTGTATTTGATTCTGGTTGTGGAACAACTGACTTGTCTGTACTTGATTTGGGTAGTGGTGTATTTGAAGTTCTTTCTACAAATGGTGATGTATTCTTGGGAGGTGATGATATTGATAATTATATTATTGATATGTTAGCTGATGAAGCTAAACAACAATTTGGAACAGATCTTCGTAAAGATCCTATGGCGTTACAACGTCTTAAGGATGCTGCTGAAAAGGCAAAGATTGAATTATCAACATCATTATCTGCTGAAATAAACCTTCCTTACATTACAGTTGTTGATAATGTACCTCAGCATTTAGTAAAGTCTATTTCAAGAGCACAATTTGAAAATATGATTAAGCCATTTATTAATAAATGTGTTGAATTATGTGATGGTGCTTTGGAAAAGGCAGGAATTACTAAAGACAAGATTGATGAAATTCTTTTAGTTGGTGGTACATCTCGTATTCCTGCTATACAAGCAAGACTTCAAGAATATTTTGGTAAAGAACCTAATAAGAGTGTTAATCCTGATGAGGCAGTAGCACTTGGTGCAGCAATTCAAGGAGCTGTATTATCTGGTGAACAAACAGGTATTGTATTACTTGATGTTACTCCATTGAATTTGAATATTACAACTATGGGGGATATTGCTACTTGTATGATTGAAGCAAATACTACAATTCCTACAGAGAAGACACAAACATTCTCTACAGCTGTAGATAATCAACCTGCAGTAGATATTGAAATTACACAAGGTTCTCGTACTCTTGCAAAAGATAATAAGAGATTAGGTATGTTTGTTTTATCTGATATTCCACCAGCAAAGAGAGGAATTCCTCAGATTGAAGTTACATTCTCTATTGATGCAAATGGTATTTTGGAAGTAACTGCTAAAGATAAGGCAACAAATAAGTCTCAAAATATTAAGATTGAAGGTTCATCTGGCTTATCTAAGGAAGAGATTGAACAAATGAAAGCAGATGCTGAAACACATGCTGAAGAAGATAAGAAAAAGAAAGAACGTATTGAGAAACTCAATATGGTTGAACAAGTAATTTATCATTCAGAAGAAAATGTTAAGAATGTTGCAGGAGGAGCTAAACCAGAAACAATAGAAGAATTAAAAAGTTCTATAGATGCATTGAAAGCAGTTTATAATGTAAAAGATGAGGAAA
>AUXO011241314.1_pt1 | contig 23701 bp, 18 predicted proteins | sample 768731 | NCBI WGS metagenome assembly AUXO01 (sample SAMN02715735, study PRJNA202380) | gut metagenome | biome: sheep rumen | host: Ovis aries | place: New Zealand: Palmerston North | reverse complement strand
CGGTTCTATCCTCGTTGGCGATGTTGCAACAGGCACTGCTACATGGGATATAGCTGATAAGGTTCCTGCTAAGGCAGGCGAAAAGGTCGATGTACAGATCAAGGTTGTTGGCGACAGCGATCTTGGAGTATCAGGAGCTCAGTTCAAGATCAAGCCTGATACAGCTACATTTGACAGCGCTAAGGGCCCATCTGTTTACTCAGTAACAGTTGAAGGCAACAAGGCTACAAGCGAAGTTGCATTCGGTAACGGCTCAGGCGAGGTTTATACTGCTAAGGACGGCGATGCAGTAGTAACAATTACTCTCGATGTTCCTGCTGGTACACCTGCCGGCGAGTATCCTGTAGACTGGGTTAAGGATGCATTCCTCCAGATCACAGGCGCTAACGGTGCTGATGTTACTGATAAGGTAACACTTACAGGCGGTTCTATCATCATCGAAGATCCTAATGTAACAACAACTGCACCTTCTACAGATACTCCTGCAGTAGACACAACAGCTGTAACACCTGGTACAGAAACAACACCTGTTGATACAACAGCTGTAACACCTGGTACAGAAACAACACCTGTTGATACAACAGCTGTAACACCTGGTACAGAAACAGCACCTGTTGATACAACAGCTGTAACACCTGGTACAGATACAACTCCTGTACAGACAGATGAGCAGGGCAATCCTGTAACAACACCTGCTGGCACAGATACAACTCCTGTACAGACAGATGAGCAGGGTAATCCTGTAACTACACCTGTTGGTACAGATACAACTCCTGTTAATCCTACAACTGCTCAGGGCGGCGATGTTACCGCTACAACAAGCGTTGCAGGAACAGGTCAGAGCGGTCAGACAGTAACAGTTCCTGCTGGTGCTATCGTATGGCAGCTCAACAATACAAAGGCTAAGCCGGGCGAGACTGTAACACTCACAATGAGCGTTAAGGATCCTAACGGTACAAAACTCCCAGTCGGCGGTGCTCAGTTCGTACTGACTCCTAACGGCGCATCACTCGTTGGTGCAGACGGTAAGCCTTACACTAACGACCTTGAGGTCAACACAAATACAAACGAATTCGCATTTGGTGCATTCGATGGTACAGCAGACGTTCTTAACGACGGCGATCAGATGCTCACAGTATCTTACAAGGTACCTGATAATGCTAAGCCCGGTGATATAATTCCTATCAACTTCAGCGGCCTTACAGTTGTTGATGAGAAGGGTAACGACATCACAAAGAGCGTTGTAACAATCGACGGTTATATCGAGATCGTTGATAATCCAACAACAGCACCTGTACAGACAGATGAGAACGGCAATCCTGTAACTTCACCTGCTGGCACAGATACAACACCAGTAACACCTGGTACAGATACAACACCTGTAACACCTGGTACAGATACAACACCTGTAACACCTGGTACAGATACAACACCAGTTGATACAACACCTGTAACACCTGGTACAGACACAACACCAGTTGATACAACACCTGTAACACCTGGTACAGATACAACACCAGTTGATACAACACCTGTAACACCTGGTTCAACAACAGCTCCTGTTACACCTACAACACCTCCTACAACAACTCACGAGGTACAGCAGGGCGCTATCGTATGGCAGCTCGACAATGTAAAGGGCAAGCCTGGTGAGACTGTCAAGATGACTATGACAGTTAACGATCCTAACGGTTCACGTCTCTCAGTTGGCGGCGGACAGTTCATACTCGTAACACCTGATGGCGTACAGCTTGTTGGCGCAGACGGCACACCTTACGGCAAGCCGCTTGAGGTCAATAAGGAAACAGGCGAGTTCGCATTCGGTGAGAACGGCTTAGGAACAGTTCTTCCTGACGGTTCTGTAATGCTCACAGTTGAGTATAAGATCCCTGAGAATGCAGCTCCTGGCACAAAGATCCCTGTAACATTCAAGGATCTCCAGGTAACTGATGAATTCGGTAACCCACTTAACGTAATCGGCATTGGCGGTTCTATCGAGGTACTTCCTCCTGATAGCACAACAGAGCCTACACCTGGTACAACAGACACTACACCTGTAACTCCAGGCACAACAGACACAACACCTGTAACACCTGGTACAACAGACACTACACCTGTAACACCTGGTACAACAGACACAACACCTGTAACTCCTGGTACAACAGACACTACACCTGTAACTCCAGGCACAACAGATACTACACCTGTAACACCTGGTACAACAGACACTACACCTACAGCTCCTGTAGTTACTATACCTACACTTCCTGTAGATACAACACCTACAACACCTGTAGATACTACACCTACAACACCTGTAGATACTACACCTACAACACCTGTTGATACAACACCTACAACACCTGTAGATACTACACCTACAACACCTGTTGATACAACACCTACAACACCTGTTGATACTACACCTACAACACCTGTAGATACTACACCTACAACACCTGTAGATACAACACCTACAACACCTGGTACAACAGATACTACACCTACAGGTCCGGTTACACCTTCAACTACATCAGTTTATGCTGTAGCAGAGGTAAATGACGGTTACTACTTCAACCACGATCCAAGAGCTTACTCAGTAACTAACCACATTGAGTCACTCAGCCTCAAGGTCGTAAATGAAGACGGTACTGAGAGTGATGTTCCGCTCGATATGAGCAAGATCACATTCAGCGATTCTGTAAACGGTTCAGACGTACCAATGGATACTTACAGAGAGGATCAGGTAGATCACACTTACACAATCAATGTACTTTATGAGGGCAAGCCACTCCTCGATAAGGACGGCAACGCAATCAGCTTCAAGGTATTCATTGGTGTCAAGGGTGACGCTAACCTCGATAACAAGGTAGACGCTGGTGACGCTACAAACGTTCTCGTTTACTACTCAGCACTTTCAACTGGCGGAGATCCTGAAAAGACTATCCTTGCCGGCGAGAGCTGCGAAGCTGTAAAGGCAAATCCTGAACTGGATAACCTGGCAGCATTTCTTGCTGACGTAGACCTCGATGTTTACTCAGAAGGCAACTGGAATACAAAGAAGAGCGGAAGAAAGCTTCTTGCTGATGACGCTACAACAATCCTTGTATTCTACAGCACAATGTCCACAGGCGAGACAAACCGCTATAAGGGATGGAATTCATCTCTTGCAGGCCGTGAAGAGAACATGAATAATTCTCTCACAGCTGCAGAAGTAGCAAAGGCTCTTGCTCAGGGCGGAAAAAACTAAGTAACAATTAAGTTATAGAGTTTCAGCCGGACCTTCGGGTCCGGCTTTTTTCCATTATTTGTGGATTGATTTGTATAAAACACAGTGGTATAATCTTATTGAAGTCGGAAATACCCTGAAATAATGAAGAAAAATAACATTAGTTTCAAAAATTGAAAAAGTTACACTACTTATCTTTATATATTGTGAAATACATACAAAAATGGATAGAATTAATCGTCAATTATTTTTGAAGAAAATGTCCCGTTTTTCTTGACTTATTGAGATTTGTGTGCTAAAATGTAAGTATGAATTTCCAGGTGAGGTGTAGCCTAACCACGCATCAATGCCTGAAATTCGCCCTGCAAGGCGTCTTGGATGCCGCTTGGACGGGGTCAAATAAAAATGTTAGAGAGGTATAGAACAATGAAGAATTCATTATTCAAGAGAGCAATAGCCGCAGCAGCTGCTGTACCGCTTGCGCTCACACAGTGCCTGACAGTCGCAAATGCTGCATCTGTAACAGACGCTGCACCTTCCTTAGCAAAAGACACAGCAATCACAGCAAGTGAGAGCAAGACAATTACTCTTAAAGGCAGTGAGAACAGTCTTCTCTATATCGAACCTAAGGAAGTCGGCAACGAAAAAGAGGATAAGTACCAGCAGATCGCTGCAGACACATTCATCAAGGATTCACTTTGGAATCAGACAGCATACGGTTATCTTAAGGCTGCAAAGCAGTCCGGAAAGATTGATCCTACAGAGATCGTTAACTTCGTTCTCAAGAAGGCTCGCGGCTATAAGGCTGCTGCTGAAAAGACTTCTGAAAAGCTTGAAGATTGCACATACGAGATCGTTGATGACACTATCATAGTAAAGGGCCACATTTCTAATGCTAACTTCAACGGTGACGTTAAGAAGACTCTTGGCGCTAAAATGTGGGAGATCGCAAGAAGATCAGGAGATATGAGCCTCGTTTCTGGTTCATACGCTGACAAGGTTGACGGATCCGGTGATTTCACAATCACTATCCATACAGAATACCTTGAAACTTCTACAGAGATCCCTGTTGAGTTCAAGTATGTTCCAACAAACAAGAAGCTCGGCAATGAGCTTGACCTTGGTCAGCTCCCTGAGTTCACAGTAGACCTTCTTGAAACTCTTACAGCTGAAGCTGTAGCAAGAATCAATGCAAGTACTGTCCTTACAGCTGCTGAGAAGGAAGCTGATATCAAGGATCTTACTGATTGGATGAACAAGAATTACATCAACAGAGCTAAGAAGGCTCAGAACTATGTTGACAGATCACTTAAGTTCCAGGAAAGAACTAAAGAAGCTGATAACATTTCTGAACTCATCGCAGCTGTTAACAAGCAGATAACAAAGAGAGGCTATAAGCGTCAGATACCTGCTACAGGTTCTGCAATCGCTGCAAACTCGCAGGTTGCTAAGGCTTATAACAAGGCTGTAGAGCGCTTCAACAACGCTACATCTTATACTCTTAACATCGCTGCTTCAGAGCTCGGTGCAGAGGCTGATACAATTTACGATATCAAGGCTGATGCAAAGGGCGGCTATGCACACGCTACAGCTAAGTACAGAGATGACGAGCAGGAAGCTGTAAAGGCTTACTTCGCTGCTACACCTTCACTTCAGCAGTACAAGGTAGTTGATACATGGAAGGAAATCGAAATAACAGCTAAGTTTGACGGTATCAAGGATACTTCAACACGTGAGTCTGTTGACGTTAAGTTCCAGAGAGTTGTTAAGGTTGAGCCAATAGTTACTACAACTTCAAGCACAGCTCCATCAACAACATCTTCAACAACAGTTGTTACATCTGACACAGACACAACTCCTTCAGGTCCTGTTGATACAACTCCAACAGATACAACACCTGTAACACCTGGTACAGACACAACACCTGTAGATACAAATACTACACCTGTTGACACAAATACAACACCTGTAGATACAAATACAACACCTATAGACACAAATACTTCACCTGTTGATACAGATACAACTCCTGTAGATACAGATACAACTCCTGTTGATACAGATACAACACCTGTTGATACAAATACTACTCCTACAGACACAGGTACAACACCTATAGATACAGACACAACCCCAACAGCTCCTGTTAACCCAACAGTTTCAACTACAAGAACTGTAGATGTTGTTGCTCCTGTAATCAAGGCTGATACAACAGTTGGTTTCTACCTCGACATTGACGAGAAGTTCAATGATGATCAGATCAACAGCCTTAAGTATTCAGTAGATCTCGTTCGTCAGTACATCGACGAGGATGACGTTGTAGTTGGCTATGAGTCACTTAAAAAGGGCGAGCAGGTTGATATCCTTGATAAGGTAAGCTTCGGTACAGCTACTCCTGTAAACACATATGTTGAGGGAAGCTCAGAGTTCGCTCATCAGGTAGCTCTTATTGCTACAGAAGATATCACAGCTGCTGACGGTACTGTTATTGCAACAGCAGGCAGCACACTTAAGAACCCTGACGGTTCAGATGTATCTGTAACAGTTTACATCGGTGTTAAGGGCGATGCTAACCTCGACCACAAGGTTGATGCCGGTGACGCTACAACAACACTTATCTACTACTCAGCACTTTCAACAGGCCAGAAGGCTGCTGAAACACAGTTCTCAAACAGCGCACTCGTTGCAAACGCTGAAGACATTCTTGATCATTTCGCTGCATTCCTTTGCGATACAACAAATGAGCCTATGAAGGATGAGAACAACTGGAAGCTTATGAAGCCTGAGAGAAAGATCATGGCAGACGATGCTACATTCATTCTCTCTTACTACTCAGAGCTTTCAATCAAGGCTGAAAAAGGCAGACCTACTTGGAACCTCGTAATGGGTATCCAGTAATCAATAATTAACAAGCATGTTTAGTCTGCCGGCGGACAGGCGGCAGACTACATAATAAAAACTAAATTATCTGAAAGGAATTAAATTGAAATGAAGAAGAGTTCATTAAAGAAGATAGCTGCAGCGCTCGCAATGTCAGCTGTAGCAGTTACTGCATCTTCTGTTAACGCATTTGCAGAAGCTAATAACGGTTATTCTGATGACGCTATCGCTGCATCTGATGTTCGTCCAGTTGCTACTGTAACTAAGGAAGTTATCACACTTGACGAGGCTAAGGCTAACCCCGGCAGAACAGTAAACATCACAATCGGCGGTGGTACAGACCAGAAGTGGGCTTCATCCGGTATGCACGTTTACTACGATTCAAGATTAACACTCGCTAATACACCTGTTGGTACACCTGACGTTGAGAGCGGTACAGCTACAAAGTACCTCAGCATGAACGTTAAGGCTGATCCTACTGCTTCAGAGCAGAACATGAAGGGATTCTTCGTAGCAACAGCTGGTACTGGTGACTTCGGTCTCGACGGTGTTTACGCTACATTTACATTAACACTTCCTGCTGATGTTAAGGAAGGCGATGTATTCCCGATCGACATTTTCTACAAGTCAAACGAGAATGCAGAGGATATGTTCCTTGATGCTCAGCGTGCAAAGGGTGCTATGCAGGGTTACTTCTTCACAAAGGGTATCTACAATGCACAGACAAATCCTTTCTCAGCTCCAGCTGAGGATGTAGCTAAGGTTTCTGCTCTTGCTGATATCAGCAAGGATGCTGACGGCTATATCGCTATCGAGGGCCCTGCTCCTGTTGTAACAACAACAACACAGGCTCCTGTTACAACAACAACACAGGCTCCTGTTACTACAACAACTAAGGCTCCTGTAACAACAACTACAGCTCCTATCACAACTAAGGCTCCTGTTACATCATCTGTAACACAGGCTCCTGTAACAACATCATCTGATAATGGTACAGGTACAGATGCTAATGCTTCTGGCACAAAGACAACAGCTAAGACAACAGCTAAGACAACAGCTAAGACTACAGCTAAGACAACAGCTAAGACAACAGCTAAGAACAACAACTCACCTAAGACAGGTGTTGCTGGTGTAGGCGTTGCAGCAGCAGGTCTTGCAGCAGCAGTTGCTACAGCATTCGTTCTTAGAAAGAAGGAAGACTAATTAATTAGTCAGTGTTCTAACGGATATAAAAGAGGACCTCTTCGGAGGTCCTTTTTGTTATTAAAAAGGGGAGCGCTTGCTCCCCTTTAGTCATCTTCCCGTACAGGCGGTACGTAGTTCACTCCGCCCCAGCCGTCGATATTTGCTCGGCGCATGGCACCGAATATCCTGTCCTTGAACCCGTGATCGTTCCGCTCCATTTCCGCAAGAAATTCTTTTGTACGCTGTCTATTAGTATGACCGTCCGCAGGACAGGCTGACTTCACAATCTGTATGTTGCTTCGCCTTACACCTCGTTTTATGTCCTTTTCGGGTGCAAGTATAAGTGGACGTATCATGATAAGGTTCTTGCGTGTTAGCTTCGTAACGGGCGAAAAACAGCCGATACGTCCCTCGCTGAACAGGTTCATAATGAAGGTCTCAACCGCATCATCGTAATTATGTCCCAGTGCGATCTTATTGCAGCCAAGCCGAACAGCTTCATTGTGGAGCGCGCCACGGCGCATATGGGCGCAAAGACTGCATGGATTGGATTCCTTCCTGACATCGAAAACAATCTCGCCGATCTGCGTATCAACAACATGGTATTCAGTATCGTTTTCCTCACAGAACTTACGCACACTGCTGTAGTCGCCTCTCTGACCGTTAAATCCAGGATCAAGTGTCAATCCAACAACGGTATAGTCGATACCTATGAAGCGTCTGAGCCAAATCAGACCGTATAGAAGTGCGAGACTGTCCTTGCCTCCGGACACACCGACGCATATCCTGTCGCCGTCCTGTATCATATCAAATTCATTAACTGCCTTACGCATATAACCGAGAATTTTCTGCATTTGCGCCCTCCTGAGCCTTTTTTACAGCATTTTACTGTCGAAATAACGAATAATGGTGATTTTTCAGTCATTATTATATCATATTTATAGGAAATTTTCAATTATATCTTGCAAAATCCTGAAAAATATAATATAATAATAGTATCGATTTTATGCGGTTAATATGCTATATTTCCTTATGATAGAGAAAGGACATTAATCTGATGACACCTCAGCTTAAAAATCTGCTGATCATACTTGGTGTGATCGCAATAATTCTTGTGCTGATCATTCTGCTCTTTGGTGGTAAGAGTCCGATCAGACGCTTTATCAACCTCTTCCTTGAAGAGACTGATGTTAATAACGGACGGGGAAGCGCAGTAAGAACTGTAAGGACTTCTTCACCGTCATCAGGCGCTGTAAGCCGTTCAATGGGTGATAACTATACAGAAATGAGAAGCAGTGAGCCCGCTGAACCTGTACAGAAAAAAACATCCGAACCCGTTGTCGTTATGGCTACGCTTATCCGTAAGTGTGATGACCGTCTTCGCGTTATCGAAAGCAGCGGACAGGTCAAGCTCATCGACGAGTATTACGAGCTTATGTTCGTGACGAGAAAAGGACAGAAGCTCAAGATACAGTGTTCAAGGGATGCTTATGAAAAGGTGCCCTTCAATCAGGAAGGTTCACTTACATATAAGAGAAATACACTTGTAAAATTCAAATATTACGAGGATACAGTATTTAACAGCTAACTAAATGGGCGGCTTTTGCCGCCCGTTATTTTCATTTTTTAAAAACATATCTTACATATATGCAAGGAGTAATTATGGTTAATTTCGGCAATGATTGGGACGAGCTGCTGAAGGATGAGTTCACTAAGGAGTATTACCTCCGACTCAGACAGACTCTCATTAACGAGTATAAAACACAGCGCATTTTCCCAGGAATGTATGATATTTTCAACGCAATGAAGCTCACTTCCTACAACGATGTGAAGTGCGTTATAATCGGTCAGGATCCCTACCACGGCGAGGGACAGGCTCACGGTCTGAGCTTTTCCGTAAGAAAGGGTATAGCTCCGCCGCCTTCTCTGGTGAATATTTTCAAGGAGATAAGGGACGACGTAGGTGTGGATAATCTTGGCAAGCACGGAGAGCTTACAAAGTGGGCTGAAAGCGGAGTTCTGCTTCTTAATTCCGTACTGACCGTCCGTGCAAATCAGGCAAGAAGCCACCACGGTATCGGTTGGGAGCAGTTCACTACGGACGTTATAAAGCTGCTGAACACCCGTCAGAAGCCAATGGTTTTCATGCTCTGGGGCGGTGACGCAAAGGCCAAACAGCAGTTCATCACAAACCCGAACCACCTTGTACTCAAAGCGGCGCATCCGAGTCCGCTTTCGGCATATAACGGCTTTTTCGGATGCAGACATTTTTCAAAGGCAAACGAGTTTTTAAGACAGAACGGACTTGACGAGATCGACTGGAATATTGATTAATTTTCGGAGGTTATTATGAAGATAAAGGATCTGTTCAGGGATAAGACTGTTTTCTCTTTTGAGGTTTTCCCGCCAAAGAAAACAAGCTCAATTGATGTAATTTACAATACACTTGATGAACTCAGTGACCTTAAGCCCGATTTTATCAGCGTAACATTCAGTGCTGGCGGCAGCGGAAACGGCGGTTATGCCTGCGATATCGCATCGAAGATAAAGGAAATGGGGATAATACCCGTCCTGCATCTGCCCTGTATAAACTACACTCACGAAGAGATAGACGCTACACTGGACGAGGTCAAAAAGCGCGGTATCGAAAATATACTTGCTCTGAGAGGTGATATCAACCCTGATATACCGCCGAAGCGTGAGTTCCTTCACGCAAGCGACCTTATAACCTATCTGAAAACAAAGGGAGATTTTGACATTTCAGGTGCATGCTATCCCGAATGTCATCCCGATTCGGACACTATCGATGAGGATATCGATAACCTTAAAATAAAGGTCGAGGCAGGTGCGGACCACCTGATCTCACAGCTGTTCTTCGATAATGAAAGTTTCTATTCCTTCGTTGAGAAGGTACGTGCAAAGGGCATAAATGTACCTATCGAGGCAGGAATAATGCCTGTTGTCAACAAGAATATGATCGAACGTATGGTAACAACATGCGGTGCAAGTCTTCCGCAGAAGTTCGTAAAGATAATGCAGAGATACGAGCACGATCCCGAAGCTCTCCGTGATGCAGGAATAGCCTACGCTATCAATCAGATAGTTGACCTTGCAGCAAGCGGTGTGGACGGAATACACCTCTACACCATGAACAACGCCTATGTTGCACGCAAGATAAGTGAAGCTGTTTCGGGCATATTGAAGCATGATAAAGCTTGATCCTATCAATTTACGTGAAGCTGCACGTTACATGGGCGTCAGGGGAGAACCTGACAGCAATACTCTTGCACTTATAGAAAAGTGCGAGGAGGAGGTCCGCAGACGTGTAAGACCGAATTACGTATACCGTGAATCGGAAATAGATACGAGCGGAGAGGACGTCTTTCTTAAGGACGCAGGGCTGCATCTTAAGGGCGAGGATATCCGCCGTCACCTCAGCGGATGCAGGAAAGCTGTAATATTTGCGGCGACTCTTTCCTCCGAGGCGGATAAGCTCATACGTCAGACCGCAGTAACGGATGTAGCTGCTGCCCTTGCGGTGGACTGCCTTTGCAGTGCAGCCATAGAACAGGTCTGTGATAAGGCGGAGGAGGAGATATTCTCAGAAGTTGCCGCCGAGTACAGAACATGGCGGTTCAGTCCCGGTTACGGCGATCTGCCTATAGAGGTGCAGGGAGATTTCCTGCGGAGTCTCAACGCTCAGCGCAGGATAGGGCTTACAGTCACAGATAGCTGTCTCCTGCTTCCGACTAAATCCGTAACTGCGATAATAGGCGTTTCGGACGTGCCAATGCACAAAACAACAGGCAGCGGATGTGATTCATGCGGAATGCGTGACCGCTGTGCATTCTCGAAAAAAGGCGGATGCAGCAATTAATTTTTCAGTTACCATTTCAATAGTAAAAACTATGCTTTTTATTTACATTTTATCCAAAAAAACTCTTTTAATTTAGCATTGTGACTACATTTTAACTATATTTATATATAAAATGGATATTGACAGTGTGTGCGAATTAATGTTATAATTAATTATAATAAAAACAAGATCAATGGTGTGAAGATCGATACGGAAAAATAAATTGCTCTCCAAACTAAACCTTGCCAAGCAATTTTAGTCATAAAGAAAATTTCTCTGCGTCAGAAAAAACTTGAAATGCGAATGCATTACTGCGTTTTCCTTCCTTGATTAATTTCCTTTCTGACTTCACCTTTTTGGTAAAGTTTAATCAGTGGAGCAATAAGAAGGAGTTTTGAGAATGAGAAACATGAAATTGTTTAAAACTGCACTTCTGCTTACTGCGATTACTGTGTCGATGACTGGCTGCGGAAGCGGAAAAACAAGCTCTTCAGAAACATATGACAGAGATGTTGATTCCGAGGTCAGAAATGAAGTAAGGGAAAATGTGCAGAATACGGATCTGCTAAAGGGTGAATTGGAAAATAAAACTATAAAATGGCTTTCACACTGGGATATTAATCCCGATGTAACAGGCAAGAACAAACCTACCGAGCTTGTCGCCTTTGAGGAAAAATACGGCGGAAAGATCGAATGGATCAACGTTACATGGGAAAAACGCTACGAAAAGCTTGCGGAAATGATCGCTAACGGCGAAGGAGTTGACTTCTTCCCTGCAAACGATATGGACGCTTTCCCTAAGGGCGCTGTAAGAGGTATGTTCGTACCTGTTGACGACTATATCGACTTTTCTTCTCCCCTCTGGGAGGACGTTAAGGATATCAATGACAGCCTGATGTGGAACGACAGTCATTATTGTACTGTCCTTCAGGCTACAGGCGATAAGGTCGCCTGCATCTATAACCGCAAGACTATGTCAGAGGCAGGCCTTGAAGATCCTGCCGACCTGTACGCAAGAGGCGAATGGGATTGGGACGCTTTTGAAAGTATGCTGAAAAGCTTCGTTGATCCCGCAAATCAGCACTACGGTATAGAGGGCTGGTGGTTTGAGTTCGCACTTATGAATACTACCGGCGTTCCTGCTGTGGGACTTGAAAACTGCAAACTTGTAAACAATCTTTCGGATCCCGCTATAGAGCGTGTACAGAACTGGCTCTATGATCTCAATACTTCGGGCTGTATAGCTATCGGAAGTGCAGACTACGGCTGGGATTCTCATCCCGAATACGTGGGTGAAGGCAAGGTCCTTTTCTACCCTGTGGGACTCTATGAGCTGTATAAGAGTGAGGCCGACTGGAAGAAAGTCTACGGCGAAGATGCCTTCTTCGTACCTATGCCCCGTGATCCCGAAGCTGACGACTACTATATCCCTGTGGGAATGGAGTCTTATGTCTTCGTAAAGGGCGGACAGAACCCCGAAGGCGTTGCTAAGTTCCTGGACTGCAAACGCTTCGCTATCCTCGATGAGGCTACAAAGAGCATTGCGGATCAGCAGTTCCGTGATGATTACGGCTGGACCGATGAAATGGTCGAGATGCAGCACTCTATGCAGGAGCTTGCCGATGCTAATCCTTTCTTTGATATGTCTACGGGCGTTTCGACCGACTGTGCGGAGATACTCGATAATCAGCTCAGAGCTGCGGCACGCGGTACGCCGTGGAATGAGACCTATGACGCTATATACAATACAGTGGATACCTTCATAAATGAGATCAATGCCGATCCTATACAGAATACTGCCGAATAACGTTGCAAATGGCTAACAAACATAATTATTATTGCATTATTCTGAGTTTTGTGTTATAATAATCTAATTGAAAAGGAAAGATGAAGGAGGGTATGAAATATGTTAACTGCTCTTGTTACTGGCGGTAATGGACTTATCGGTCAGCATATTTGTTCAGGTCTTCTCAAAAAAGGTTTTGCCGTTATATGTGTTGATACCCGTGAAAACGACTATAATGTGGGAAAACTGAACTACGAGTTCATACAGGCTGATCCGAGAGATAAAAATGAGATGGGCGATATTTTCGAGAAAAAAGAGATAAATATATTGATCCATGCAGCTTGTACAGTTGATAATGACCTCGATCCTATCATAACCGAAAAGGTTATGAGCGATTCAAAGGAATGCGATAAGTTCATTTATCGCTACGCTATGGAAGCAAATGTAGAGAAGATAATCCTTCTCAGCACCGATCAGGTGTATGAATTCCCGAAAACCAGAGAGCCTATCCGTGAGGACAGCGAGCTTAAGCCGTCCACGAACTACGCTCAGATGAAGCTTGCTTCCGAAAAAGCACTCATAAACGAGATGCAGCATCATCCTAATACAATATGCTGCGTTATACGTTATGCTCCCGTGTATACCAAGAACTATACCGATAATCTCGTCGCTAAGCTGACAGATCCGAAGGACGGTACAAAGTTCGTATACGGAAAGGGACAGTATGGTTTCCAGCTCTGCTGCGTTCATAATCTTGTAGATTTTATCCTGTGCTTCGCTAAAAACGCAGATGATATCAAATCAGCAGGTGTTTACAACGTAAGCGATAAGGACCTTACAACAGCTGCCGAGATAATAACCTTTATGAGAGAAAATCACCACCTGGGACCTGTTCTTCAGAAGTCTCCGGGAGGAGCGATATCCAAGTTAAAGGGACTCTTCAAGGGCAGCAAGGAAGAGAAAACGAATTATCGCTATCTTGACCTCAGCAAGCTTGAAAACAATAACCTTCTCGACGGAACAAAGGCTGCAAAGCTTGTAAACTTCCGCTGGGACATCCACAACACAAAGTAATAAAATACCTCCGATATCTGTCGGAGGTATTTTAAATTAAATTGAAGGGAAATGTTACAATGAGCAATTCAGCAACAGTCAAACCAAAGAAACCACGCAGGATATTCAGAAAAATACTCAAAGTTATCGGCACCATACTTGCGATCATACTTATTATAATCGCAATTCTGTCGGTGCGTAACCTCATCCTCTGCAAAAGAGACAACGAACTTGTAAAAGATGCATACGGTGAATACTTCACAACATCAAACGGCGCTCGGATGAACTATACTTTATGTGACAGCACTTCGGATAAGGTAGCGGTTATACTTCCCGGATATGGCAGTCCCACAGTTCACTATGAATTCGATGCCGTTGTAAACGGACTGAAGGACAAGTATAAGATAGTTATCGTTGAACCTCTCGGCTACGGACTCAGCGATGAGACCGACAGTCCCCGTACAGTTGAGAACTACTGCGAGGAGCTTCACAGTCTTATGGAGTATCTCGGCTATGACAGATACACGCTTATAGGTCACTCTATAGCCGGACTTTATTCCCTTTACTATGCAAATACATACACTGATGAAGTTGAATCTTTCATAGGCATAGATTCATCTGTTCCGCATCAGATAGACAGGGATGACTGGTCTGCGAAGCCTGATAACGTATACCATATGTATGAAGTTATGCGGTGGCTCTATTTCAGGACAGGAATAAGCCGTGTTCTCTATGAGCTTTCTATTGATGAAGAAATGGCGAATATACCTACGCTTACGGAAGCGGACAAGGATAAGGTTCTTGCAATGTACTGTTCAAAGCAGTTCGGCGACACTCAGATGAACGAAATGAAGCTTCTTGGACGCAATATTGAGAAATGCTATGATATGAAGTTCCCCGAGTCTGTACCTGTGCTTTATGTACTTGCGAAGGATAACTGCGACATGATGCCTGAGTGGGAGGACTATCATAAGGATATTGTGACTTCTCCCGAAAGCGTGGTTACTGTCGTTGAGGGACAGCATTATGTACACTTTACCAATCTTAAGGAACTTTTAGAACTGATAATGGATTGGAAGTATTAAGGATATTACCACTCTTGGATTCTAAAGGGGGACCTTTAGCGAAGTCCAGAGGCAGCGCCCTGCACGAGAGAGCGTTCCCTGATAACATAATATCGCAAATAGAAAAAGCAGCCGTAAAGAGAGTTCTTTACGGCTGTTTGCATTTTATTCTATTACGGTGTAATTATCCGCAGCGTTTTCCTTTGTGGCGTGTTCGGTCACGTTCAGCACCTTGACCTTAAGGGGACGCATTCCCATATTGATCTCGATTATATCGCCGACCTTCACATCGTATGAAGCTCTTGCGACTTTGCCGTTTACGGATATCTTTTCGGCGTCACAAGCCTCGTTAGCAACAGTTCTGCGCTTTATGAGACGTGTAACTTTAAGGTATTTATCAAGTCTCATGATATCTCCTTTCACAAAAAGGGGACGGCTTCGGACCGTCCCCCACATTTTTTGCTATTACTTGTTAACAGCTTCCTTAAGACCTCTGCCAGCCTTGAAAGCAGGTGCCTTGCAAGGAGGGCAAACCATCTTCTTCTTAGTCTGGGGGTTGATGCAAGTCTTTTCGCCTCTCTCACGAACCTCGAATGTACCGAAGCCTGTGATGGAAACCTTATCGCCCTTTACGAGAGCTTCCTGGATAGCAGCGAGTGTAGCCTCGAGAGCTGCACCTGCGTCCTTCTTTGTGCAATTTGCTTTATCAGCGATAGAATTGATTAATTCAGTCTTTGTCATTGTTATTTTCCTCCATATTTATTTTTTCTTTGGCTTTATCCCAGTAAACATCCAGCTTTTCGATAGGAAGTGTTTTCATATCGATATTATCCGCCTTAGTCATTTCTTCTGTGATCGAAAAGCGTTTTATGAATTTCTCTGTAGAGTCTTTAAGAGCCTGTTCTGCATCGATACCGAGGTGACGTGCAGCATTCACGCATGAGAAGAGCAGGTCGCCCATTTCCTCATAGATATGCTGTTTATCGCCTTCAGCAACAGCAGAATCCAGCTCGGCTTTTTCGTTTGATATACAAGCGATAGCGTCGTCGGCGCAGCGGAAGTCCATGCCTGCGCGCATGGCACGTTTGCCGACCTTCTGTGCCCGCATGAGGGCAGGAAGTGATTTAGCAACGCTTTTAAGGGTTTCTGTATATGATTCCTGTCCCTTAGTCTCCATTTTGATAGCGTCCCAGTTTTTAAGCACCTGATCGGTGTTTTCAGCAAGGACGTCGCCGAAGACATGGGGATGACGTATTATAAGCTTTTTACAGATGCCGTCACAGATGTCATCAAATGTGAAGGAACCTGTTTCTTCCTCTATTCTGCAATGAAATACGACCTGGAGAAGAACGTCGCCGAGTTCTTCGCGGAGAAGCTCGGTATCCTTAAGGTCTATAGCCTCGATAGCCTCGCAGGTCTCTTCGATAAAATCACTTTTAATAGATTCGTGAGTCTGTTCTCTGTCCCAGGGACAGCCGCCTTCACCGCGGAGAAGTCTCACGATGTCAAGCAGATCGTCGATAGAATAATGATCTTTCTGCTGATATTCAACCATAGGAAAAGCACTCCTTCTATGATACATTAAATTACACCAAAAAGCAACAATTTTTTACATTTTTGGCGGTTGTGTACAAACTATTATACTGTGGTCGGCGTATTTAGTTATATTGCATAGAATACTCTCTCCGTAAGGTCAACGGAGAGAGCTGAGTGTATCATGTTCTGTCAACGAAGCCCACCTTGTGGTAAACCTTTGATACTATACGCTGTGAATAACGTAAAGCCTTTTCTGCACCCTCTGTGTAGCACTGCTTGAGGTATGCCTTGTCTGAAATGAGACGGTCGAATTCTGTGCGGATAGGCTCAAGGTGATCTGCAACTGCTTCACCAACAGCGATCTTGAAGTCGCCGTAGCCCTTGCCTGCGAACTCTGATTCGATAGAAGCGTAGTCCTTGCCTGTAACAGCGGAGTAGATGGACATAAGGTTGTTTATGCCGTCCTTGCCTTCGCGGTAAGCGATAACAGCTTCGCTGTCGGTAACTGCGCGCTTGAATTTACGGATAATGGTATCCTTGTCATCAAGGATGAGGATACATGCATTGGGGTTCTCGTCCGATTTGGACATCTTCTTTGTCGGATCCTGAAGGGACATTACCTTAGCTCCGACTTCGATTATGTAAGGCTCGGGAAGCGTGAAGAAATCGCCGTATCTCTGATTGAAACGCTGAGCGATGTTTCTTGCAAGCTCGAGGTGCTGTTTCTGGTCAACACCTACGGGTACGAAATCTGCATTATAAGCAAGGATGTCCGCAGCCATAAGGGAAGGATAGGTGAACAGACCTGCATTTACATCGTCGGGGTGCTTCTGGCTCTTGTCCTTGAACTGAGTCATACGTGAAAGCTCGCCGAACTGTGTGTTGCAGCAGAGTACCCAGTTAAGAAGGGCGTGAGTAGGAGCATGGCTCTGTATGAAGAGTATCGACTTCTGAGGATCGATGCCGCAAGCCATGAGCAGGGCATAAGCCGCAAGAGAATTCTGGCGGAGCTTTGCAGGTTCCTGCTTTACTGTGATAGCGTGCATATCTGCAACGCAGTAGATGCAGTTATACTCGTCCTGAAGCGGCGACCAGTTCCTTACTGCACCGATGTAGTTGCCGAGAGTGAATGTGCCTGTTGGCTGGATAGCGCTGAAAATAAGTTTCTTATCATCCATATTGTGAGCCTCACTTGATCTCAGGAGTGAGACCTGCATCGTCCTTGAGCTGGCAGCTTCTCAGTTCGTTGAGAACGCGCTGATAGAGAACGTATAATGTACGCATCTCAGGCTGATCCTCGGGGATAAGGCCGGGATTGAAAACAACTCTGTAAACGCCGCCCTTTGTAAGGAGGTGTACATAGTGAGCTCTTCCTCTTGGAAGGTCGAAAGCGTTGAGCTTTTCAGCCTTTGGTAAAACAACGCCTGCGTTTGCAACGAGGTTATGTGTTGCCTGAACGAGGTTTCTGTACTTCTGTGAAGCACCTGAATACTCTCCGCCGTTGTTGAAATAGAGGTTTGCTGCACCGTTGATGAAACATACCATAGTTGTGAGTATATTAGATGTCATAGGCATGTCTATAACAACACCGTAAACATCGTTTTTCTTGAAGTTTCCGTCAAAGAACTTAACGGGGAAGCTGAGAGCCTGAGCTCTTGTCATCAGGTATTTCTGAGTGACGGGATATCTGTCTGTAGTTGGCATAATTGATCTTTTCCTTTCATTTATACTCTGCGCTGTTGCAAAATATCAATTATGATATTTTGCGATACGCCGATTTTGGCGGCGGACGGCGCATTGCACCGTGCACGCTCCGTTTATACTGCATCTTCAAAGCCGCATAGCGGCCTTCAAAAGGTACAATGTACATTTTGCGATAGAGGCAGGTATATCAGATGTTACAGGATGAGACTCCTGTAAAGATCCCGCTTCTGATTTTATCAGAGGGGAGAGTTTTTTCAGTCGAGCATTTCCCTTGTCATGCGGGCAAGTATCTCCATGCCCTTGTCTATCTGCTCGTTTGTAGGAGTAGAATAGTTAAGGCGGAATGAGTGGCTTACCTCATTTTCGTCGATGCTGAATGAATTTCCCGGAACTACTGCGATCTTATAGTCCTGAACAGCCTTAGTGCAGAATGCGTTCATATCGCAGCTTTCTGGGAGAGTACACCAGATGAAGAGTCCGCCTTCAGGTCTGATGTATGTGATCTTGTCAGAGAAGCCGTTGTCTATGTGGTCGCACATAAGAGCGCACTTCTTTCTGTATATATCGCGGAGCTTGTTGAAGTGAGCTTCGCGGTCAACAGTAGTCATGAAGCGGTGTGAAACGACTTGCGCCCAGATGTTTGAGTGAACGTCGGAAACCTGCTTGCAGACAACTATTTTCTGTATGATAGGTGCAGGAGCTGAAACATATCCTGTACGGAAGCCCGATGATATCAGCTTTGAGAAGGTGCTTGAGTAGATAACTCTGCCCTCTGTATCAAGGCTCTTGATAGTCGGGATGTTTTCGCCTGCGAATCTCAGCTCGCCGTATGGATCGTCCTCGAGGATGATGAAATCGTATTTGCAGGCAAGCTCGTAAACAGCCTTGCGCTTTGCAAATGACATAGTGCGTCCTGTCGGGTTCTGGAAATTCGGGATGAGGTAGAGTATCTTTACGTTTGGCTGAGTTTTCAGCGCATCCTCGAGCTTTTCGAGGTTTATACCGTCATCTTCCATTTCAACGCCAACAAGGTTTACGTTGTAGGAACGGAAAGCATTGAGCGAACCGATGAAGCTTGGCGACTCGCAGAGAAGTGTATCGCCCTCGTTGAGAAGAACCTTGCAGGAAAGCTCGTTAGCCTGCTGACCGCCTGATGTGATGATGAGGTCATCGAATTCGGGGTGGAAGCATCCCTTGCTCTTCATCCAGTCCTTAAGGAATTCGCGGAGGGGAGTGTATCCCTCTGTTACGCTGTACTGGAGCGCAAGGATAGGATCATCACGGAGCAGCTCTGCGGATATCTCGGCGATCTTTTCCTTCGGGAAAGCTTCGGGAGCAGGATTTCCTGCGGCGAATGATATAACTTCGGGGTCTGCGGTGAACTTAAGTATCTCTCTTATAGCGGAAGCCTTAAGACCTCTGACCTTATCGGAAAAATTATATTCCATGTCTGACCAACCTTTCAATAGTCTTATGGCAACACCGCACAAAGACCGCCTTACGTCTTTGCACGTCATTGCCTTAGAGTATAATAAACCATCTAACATTATACCATAAAGTTTTGAAAAAATCAACTCCGCATTGTAAATTTTAACTGATGTGGAATGTGCATAATAAGAGGGCGCTGTTATTGTTCAAAACAGAGATTATCCCCGAACGTTATTGAGAGATGTTTTTCGGATGTGATATAATATAAGTACCATATTTTTGTTTAGGAGGATGAAAAAATGAGAATGAAGAAAATCTTTTCGGCAGTCCTTGCACTATCTGTTATCTGCGGAGCATCGACGGTGAATATGTATTCGCCTGAAAGCGCTATTGTTGCAAATGCAGGCAGCGATTACGATGACGGAGAGGAATACACAGAGAATGGGCTTACATTCTCCGTTTATCCTGACAAGGCAGTTGTGATATACTGTGAAAGAAGCAAAGAAGGCGCGGTCGAGATACCGGCTGAGGTCAAGGGTGTTCCGGTTACTGTTATTGCGGCAGAATCGTTCTATACTTGCAAAAACCTGACTTCGGTAACAATCCCGGACGGCGTGATTGAGATAGAAGAGGTAGCATTCTATGGCTGCTCAAAGCTGACATCGGTCGAGATACCGGCATCTGTGACAAAACTCGGATACAGCGCGTTTTACAACTGTTATGCTCTCGAAGAGATAAGCATAAAGAATCCGGATATGGAAATAGGCGAAGGCGCGTTTGACGGCACGAAATGGCTGCAAAACAACATTACTGACGTCGAAGAAAACGGTATCAGCTTCCGCATATACCCTGACCACGCAGAGGTGACGGGATGCAATGAGAAGAGCGCGGAGATACCTGATACGATAAATGACGTTAAGGTGACAGCGATACAGAGCTTCGGCTCGGCTGATGCTGTTGTTATCCCTGCTTCTGTGAAGACGATCTCATCTCAGGCACTTGGTATGTATTGCTCATTAGACAAAATAACCGTTGACGAGGGAAACGAAAGCTTCACCGCGAAGGACGATGTCCTTTTCGATAAGGATATGACAAAGATAGTTTACTATCCGGCATCTAAGCCTGATACAAGCTATGAGATACCTGATACAGTAACGACTGTTTCCGGGGTATTCAGTTACTGTAATAACCTTAAAGCTGTCACTATCCCAAATTCTGTAAAAATACTCAAAAATTCATTCTATAACTGTGAATCACTTGAAACTGTGACGATACCCGATTCTGTCACAGAGCTCGAATCTGATTTCAATCACTGTACGTCACTGAAAACGGTCAATATTCCAGCCTCGGTAAAAAGCTTTGGACCCAACGGCTCATTCAGTGACTGCCCTGAACTCAAACTGGTGATTGATGAGAAAAATGAACATTTTTCTGTCAGTGACGGATTGGTGCTGAGCAAGGACAACGGAATACTGGTTTTTGCTTTGGAAGAAGCAAAGAATGCCGAAGAGATAACTATCCCCGACGGAACAAAGATCATCGGGTATGGTTTGTTCAGTGACTTTACTGAACTGAAGAAGATAAATTTCCCAGATACGATTGAACGTATCGGTGATCGTTTGTGTGATGGCTGTAAAAGCCTTGAAAGTGTGACACTGCCGGAATCAGTTTGTGAGGTAGGTTGGAACTCCTTTGTGAACTGCAGCAGTCTTAGCTCTGTAACTATACTTAATCCGGATTGCTTTATAGAATGCGGCAATTACGATGACGAAATGCCTTTTTCCAACAGCTACAAAGTATACACAGGAAAAATAGTCGGATATGATAACTCTACTGCTCAGAAATATGCCGAAAAGTTCGACCTTACATTCGAATCCCTCGGCGCTGCTCCCACAAATACTGCCATAGAGTCCGGCGACCTTAACGACGACGGCAAAATAGATGCAAACGATGCAACACTTGTACTTGTTAACTATTCTCTGCTGTCAACAGGTGAAAAGATGCAGCTTACAGAGAGTCAGCAGAAAGCCGCAGACGTAAACGGCGACGGAAAGATAGATTCCTCCGATGCTACAACTATACTGCAATACTACTCCTACCTTTCAACAGGCGGAAAGGACTCCTTTGCGGACTTTATGGCTTCACAAAAATAAAACACAAGGCGGAACTCATGGGGTTCCGCTTTTGCATATTTCCGCACAGGTCGGCATATTATTGTTTGAAATAAATGACGAAATGCGGTGATAAAGATAAGAAAGCAGGATTTTCTCAAAGGCTCGCTGATACTCATGCTGTCCGCAGCCGCAGCAAAGGTACTGGGAGCGGTTTTCAAGATACCTCTCACGAATATGCTCGGTGGAGTGGGGATGAGCTATTTCAGCTGCGCTTACAGTCTGTTCCTGCCTGTTTATGCCCTTACGGTAACAGGCATTTCTTCGGCTGCGGCACGTCTTACGGCTCAGGCATCGGCACTTGGTCTGTACGGCGATGTGAAGCGCATCAGACGTGTGGCACTTGCTATTTTCTCGGCTGTTGGTGCGGTCGGAAGCGGACTTGTATTTCTACTTGCACGTCCGTTCAGTGTATTCTCGGCAGGCGGTACGGAGGCTGCCCCTGCTATCGCAGCTATAGCTCCGTCGGTTTTTTTCGGCTGCATAACGGCTGTGGAACGTGGCTGCTACGAGGGACTCAATGACATGTATCCTACCGCTGTTTCACAGGTCATCGAGGGCGCGGTGCGTGTCGGCGTAGGACTGTGGCTTTGCAGCTATGCACTCGGTCACAGTGATGCACTTGCGGAGTATCTTCCCTTTGCAGTGGACGAAAGAGCACTTGCTGCGGCAGCAGGTATGCTGGGAGTTACACTTTCTTCCGCCGCTGCGGCGCTGTTTTTTGCGTTGGCGAGATTGTTTGCCGTCAGGGACAAAACAGGGGGAGAGTGCGTGCAGTCTACGGGTGACATTGCAAGGGAATTGCTGTCCACGGCGCTGCCTACGGGTTTAGGTGCGGTAGTTACGAACCTCACCGCAGTTATCGATATGTGGACCGTGATATGGTGCATATCCCGGTTTGGCGGGTACGAAGCGCCTGTGGGGACGGATGCATCGGATGTTCCGCAGTTCGTATACGGTTCGTTCGCTGGGATAGCGATAACGGTGTTCAACCTTGTGCCTTCGGTCACGAATATGCTCGGCAAAGGCATACTTCCCTGTGTTGCGGAAGCCTGGACTTCAAAGGATTTCTCATCCCTTGCCGAACGGAGCGAACAGGCGCTTTATACGGCGGCGGTAATAGCTGTGCCTGCTGCCTGCGGAATGGGAGTTCTTTCTGGAGAAGTTCTGGGAGTTCTTTTCCCGCGGCAGTCCGACGAGGTTGAAATATGCGTGGGAGCTTTCAGGTACATGATGCCGGGAATGGTTTTTCTGTGCGTGAGTTTTCCGCTTTTCAGCATGTTACAGGCAATAGGACGTGCAGGAACTCCGCTGAAAATAATGTCCGCAGGTACTATTGTGAAGCTTGCAGGGAATATGCTGCTCATCCCTGTCATGGGAGTTGAGGGAGCAGCGGTATCTACTTCCGTATGCTACGGAGTTATACTTGCGGCGGCAGCATTTGCCTATTTCAGGACGTCAGGTATATCCGTGGACTACAGACCGTTTGTGTCCCTCGCCTACTCGGGGACGATGTGTGCAGGTGCAGCGTGGCTGACGGCTGATATATGCCGCAGGGCAGGTCTCGGAAGTATCGCTGTAATACTTGCCGCTGCATTTTTCGGCGGAGGAGCGTACTTTCTCTCGCTATGGCTCTCATCGGGAAGAACCGGACTTGGTGTACTGAAAGACGCAGGAGGTCACGGTATACATTAAAAATACCCGAAGTGATCTGCGTATCGCTTCGGGTAATGTTCTGTATTCGGGTATTCTGCACGGAAGTGTAGATCCGCTTTTGCTAAATGAACTATTATCATAAATCAGAATTTA
>AUXO018060014.1_pt1 | contig 23724 bp, 22 predicted proteins | sample 768731 | NCBI WGS metagenome assembly AUXO01 (sample SAMN02715735, study PRJNA202380) | gut metagenome | biome: sheep rumen | host: Ovis aries | place: New Zealand: Palmerston North | reverse complement strand
ATAAACATTATTTATATTAATTAAATTATCTAATTTATCATGAACAAATAAAACAGGAATATTTACATCTTTAACTTGTTCAAAAATATCAAAATTAATAATTGATTTAGCAAAAATAATAAATTTATCTAATTCTTCATCTTTTATTGTTGGAATAATATCAGTTAAAACATTCTCATATTTTAAAAAAAATTCACTAGGATAAATTAATTTAGAAAAGCCTAAAAATAATTCTTTTTTATCCTTGTTTTTAGCATATTTAATAAATCCGTTAATGGAATTATTAATAAAATCATCAACTCTTGTACATGATGACGCCACAACAAATTTCTTAAACAATGATTCTTCAAGTAATAACATATTAAAACATATCATTGCACCTTGGCTTGCTCCAAATAAATATATATCTTTTAAGTTTAATAAATGTAATACTTCAAGAGTGTCTTTTGCCATATCTTTTATAGAATAGTTTTCATTTGGATTACTTATTCTATCAAAACAATATATAGAAAACTCTTTTTCAAATACTTTATAATCATTAATAATGCTGCTTTCATATTCCATAACACTTTTTATGCTTAATCCTGGAATCATGACCATTATTTTATTTCCACTACCAAATTTAAAATATTTCATATTTTTATTATTAAAACTAAGTTCTTGAACCATAAATATCACTCCATCTATATGTAATTATAATATAAAAAAATTATCAATAATACCGAAAAATGTCAATTTTATCATATTTTTATAACAAAAAATATAAAAAATCAAAGATTATATAATTTTTATTTAAAATTTATAACATTTTTAATGTAAGCAATTTTTGGCTTATTGAAGAGGTAAAAATTAAGAAATATAATTTAAGTAGAGACATGTCAAACTATTTAATTATAAAAATTAATAAAAAAAGGAGAATAACTATGAGAAGAAAATTTATGAGATCTTTAGGTCTTCTACTTACTTGTGGAATAGCTATTGTTGGTATGGCTGGTTGTGGAAAAAGTACAAAAACTCCAACAAAAGAAGGCTATAACATTTTATGGGCTGATGAATTTGATGGTTCAAGCTTAAATACTAAACTTTGGCTTCGTGAAGAACGTCCTGTTGGTTGGACAAATAATGAAGCTCAAGAATATGTTACTGATAAGAAAAATGGATTTGTCCGTGATGGTAAATTTGTTATCAAAGGTATGGAAAATCCTGATGGTGTAGGTACTTATACTTCATGCAAATTAAGAAATACAAGTAAAGCTGCATTTATGTATGGCAGAATCGAAACTAGAGCAAAGGTTCCTCAAGGAAAAGGTTTATGGCCTGCAATTTGGATGATGCCTGAAGATGAATCTGTTTATGGTCAATGGCCTAAATGTGGTGAAATTGACATTATGGAAGTATTAGGAGATCAAACTGAAACTGCATTTGGTACTGTTCACTATGGTGAACCACATGCTGAAAAGCAAGGAAAAGTTACTCTTACAGGAGGAGAAACTTTTGCAACTGATTTCCATGAATATGCTGTAGAATGGGAACCAGGAAAATTAGAATGGTTCATTGATGGAAAATCTTATTTAGTAGTTGATAACTGGTTCTCTGCTGAAAAGGACGAAGATGATAAGCCATTCCCAGCTCCATTTAACCAAAAATTCTGTATTCAAATGAATTTAGCAATTGGTGGAGATTGGCCAGGATATCCTGACTTTGGCGCTGATTATATGAAGAATGCTGAATTTGAAATTGATTATGTTAGAGTATATCAAAAACCTGAATATGATACAAATGTAACAAAGCCTGAAGTAGTATATCGTAATCCTGATGAAACTGGAAACTATATTTCAGACACTAATTTTGAACATGAAATATTAACTAAAGATACTGCAATGGGTGTTGGTTGGGTTTTCCACTTAGAAAAAGATGCTAATGCTACTTATACACAACTTGATGGTGGAGGAATAAAGATTGATATCACTAAGAGCGGTACTAAAGATTATTCAGTCCAACTATATCATGCAGAATGTCCATTTATTAATGGCAAGACTTATAAAGTATCATTTGATTATTGGGGTGACCAAGAATCATTTAGAATACGAGAAGTATGTATTGATGCTCCTAATGCAGGATGGCAAAGATATTGGACAGATAGAGTAGATGTTACCACTACAAAGCAAACATATGAAACAACATTTACATATACTATGAAAAAGAATGATGCTGGAGCAAGATTTGAATTTAACATTGGTAATTCTTCTGAAGGAACAATCTACTTATCAAATGTTAGACTTGAAGAAGTAACAACAGATTAACAAAAAAAGCCTTGATAAAAGGCTTTTTTATTTTGCTATAAACTTATTTAGGTTGGAATCATACACGTAATCAATAGATTCTAATCTATTAATTACTTCTTCTTTTTCTATATCTAAATTGCTACATAAGTCATCTAGATTATCATAGAAATCTCTTAATTTCATATTAATAAAACTTAGGAGCATAAAATTATCTTGTGGTAACATATTATCCTCTACTAAATGCATTTAAAAGTACTAAGCATAGTAATGTACCAGCACCACCAGCACATGTTAATATAATACCAAATGTTTTTAGATCACCCTTAATTAAAGCTAATCCACACCATAATGCACCAAAGAACAAAATAGTTAAGAAGCATATTAATGTTAATTTGAAATTACTAGCCTTTGAGTGAGACTTTTGTAAACTTGTCTTAGCCATAATATACCTCCTACTTAAATGCTACAAATAGTAATAAACCTAATGTAGCTATTTGTACTAACATACCAATATAAATAGTGAAACTAAAATAACTTTTATCAGTTTTATGACGGAAAGTAAGCCTTCCTAAAAAACCACCAATAGCTCCACCTAATGCGCAGAATCCTAAAAGAATTTTTTCTTTAATTCTTTTTGGGCCTCCACCATTTTGAGCCATCTTCTTATCTTTACCAAAGATAAAGAAGGTAATTAAACTCATAAATACTAATACAGCACAATATGCTAATAAAATGATTAATTCATATTTCATTATTATTCACCTTCTTGTGCATCTAATTCACTTGAAGCTTCTTTTTGATCATTAACAAATTCTTCAACCTTTTCTTTTTCTGCCTCAGTTACATTTTTAGTAAATGGGTTTGGTTGGTTTAAAACAACTTGTTGGTAAGATAAATCGAAACCATTCTTTACGAATAACATTCTATATTCTCTAAGTAAATCTCTTTGTACTTGGAATCTATCTACTTCTTTACATTGAGCAACTAATCTACAAGCAACATTACTATCTTCATATTGACTAACACCTTTATAGTAAGGTCCATCGATAATTGCAGGAATCTTATTCTTAATTGTATCTAAGTTTTCCATTAAAATCTTTTCTACTAATTCTTGTGGTACATCATATGGATATTCACAGTCAATAATAGCAAGTGACAATTCTCTAGACATATTAACAACTGATTTAATATCACTATTGTTTATAATTTTAATATTTCCAGCAGTATCTAATAATTTAGTTGATCTAATACCAATTTCAACAACTTCACCTCTGAAGTCATCAATTGCCACAATTTCACCTACGTTATATTCATTTTCAAATACAATGAACATACCAGCAATAATATCGGCAATTAAACTTTGAGCACCTAAACCAACAACTAGTGTTAAAATACCTACTGAAGCAATTAATGCTGTTGTATTTACACCACAACCCTTTAAGAATATGATGATTAAAGCAAGACCACAACCATATTTTACAAAACCATCAAGTAATGTAATGACAGTTTTTGCTCTCTTACTCTTTTCCATATATCCTCTAAAGATTATTCTTACAATCTTACAAATTGCAAATATGATTATAAACCATATTAAGCAGTTAATTAGTGTTGGAACATGTGTTCTAAGTGTTGCAGCTGTTTTATCAATGTTCCATACATTATCTCTCATCCAAGCAGTAAAGCTACTATCTGGAAGTACACCTTCTAATATGATACATGTAATAAATGTGCATAATAGTAGTGAGCCAATGACAATTTCAATAATTGTCCAAATTTTTTGTCCTTTTGTTCTTTCTTTTTTCATATTTTATCCTCCTAAACATTAGTTGCAGCTAATGAATAACTGTTATATAAGTTTCCACTATAACCATTACTTACTAAAGTGTTATAGTTATCGTTTGTTAATGTGTAGTTATACATTATATTGACATAAGCATCACCCATAGTAAATTCTTCATATACATCAAATATATAATAATAACCATCTGATGTTGCCTCAACTAAACAATCACTTAATTTCATTGTTACTGGTGTTAAATCATCACCATCAAATGAACCTGAAATTGTTATTGTTTGATTCAAATCAAACTTCATATCTGCTGGAATAGTTAATGTTATAACATCTTTTTCTAGTTCATCATTATAAGAGATATAAGCCATTAATTGTCCATGCGCATTCATTGTTTGAACATTATCTTCACCCATTAAGAATGGAGAATTTATATGTGCAACCTTCTTTTTAACCATATCATACTCTGGTTTTCTATTTTCAACATAATCATATCTAATTGAATATAATGATGCATAGCCATCATATTCTATATTTTTAAATACTACTATTGGATTACTTCTAGTTATACCAGTTACACTATCAACATCAACATATTGACCTGTATTTGAATCAAACTTTTGTAAGTAACAATTCATAGAATAAACACTATAGTCTTCTGAATCAGCTATTGTAAAGCCTGTATTACAATAAATGTTCATTGTTCCATCATCATTATAAGTAAATATTGTATGGTAATTTGGATCATAATCTTGTCTATAATAATCCATTTTGCCATCATCCAAGGCATAATTTGAACTATTAGCATAGAAATGATATGTACCATATTCTTCAGCAGTAATAATATTACCATTTTTATCAAAGACAGCAAAGAATACATAATCTCCAGCTGATAAATCATTTACATGATATACATATTGACCATTTTCTTTTTGAACTATCTCATATTCACCAGTACTATTAATCTTAGCTCTTAATGTTGCATCAGGTGGCATATAAGTTACTAAATATAGGTCTCCATTTACAACATTGTTAACATGATCTACAACAACATCCTCTAATGAAGCATTAATCTTATAAGCTACATCACTCATCAATTTTGGATTGTCCGCTTTTACGATTGCCCTTCTAACATTTTTCCCATGAGGTTCAAGATAACTAATGTCATAAGATACGGCATATCCAACAATACCTGTAGGGAATTCTTTATCAAGAACTACATAATAATAGTTCCCTACTTTTTCAATTATTGAGCCAGTTGCTTCTACAACATTTGTATATACATTAGGATTTTCCTTAAAGAAATGGAATCTAACTGTAGAAGAATAGAATTTTGTTCCGTAACCGATAATACTACTTTCATAATCCATATCAAGTGTTTTAGCAAACTTTCCGTCTCCTCTAAGCATAAAGTCTCCGCTTTCAAGCGATACATCAGCTGGGAAGGCTAAAGTAAAGTCATCAAAGTAAGTATCCATTACAACTTCTTTAACTCCAAATGTTTCGTCATAATAATTATTAATTGAATTAAATCTAAATACATATCCAATAACTGAACCATCATCCTCAGTTACAGGAAGATTTTTAAATATTGGATTTCCTTCTATATTACTACTTCTTATTGTAGCAATTGAAGTATAAGTGGCATCACCAGTTTGCGGATTCCTACCTGCCTTTAACAACTCAACATCATAGAAACAATCGCTATTGCCAAAATCATCGAATTCTGTTAATAATTCAAGATCAACTGTTTCAAAATCATTTTCATCATAATGCCATGTGGCATTTATTCTTTGATCATATTGGTAATGATCTATTGCATAATATGAAGCACCATAATAGCCACCATAGAATTCTATTTTTTCAGATTCTTTAACTACTATAAAGCTCTTATCTGCTTTATAATATCCAACTTGATAACTATATGATACAGTGTCTTCTTTAACTAAGAATTTTGATTTAAATAATCCCTCATTTATATCAATATTCTTTTCAACCAATGTTTCTTGACCATTTCTATTAAACAATGATACTCTAGCAACTAAGTTATCTTTTTTAACTCCTATCTTTTTAATATCCTTTACTAAATTATAATCGCCTTCAAATGATACATAGTTTGCACCATCTTCAATATTTAGTGGATATTGTACCAACTTCTTTGTAGTAGCTATTAATTCACCTTCATTGCCTTCTTCAGCTGGCATCTTATGAAGTTCAATTACAACAGTTCCAAATGGAACTTCTTTAATTGTACCAGTATGAATTTTATTTTCATAACTGTAAGTATACATATCTGGATCATAATCTTGTGAATATTGTTCATAATAACGAGAATCAAATAATTCCCAGTCTTCATCTTGAATAGATTCTCCTCTTTCAGTTTTAATAACAATATATGTATCTTCAGCTAATTGATTCTTATCATCGACTAACTTAGTAGTATAACTAATACCACATGTTAAATCGTCATTATAGATAATATCAATATTAGAATAGCCAACTATTTCTTCATTATTAAATGTAAAGAATGTTTCTTTGGCATATTCAATTTCACCTAATAATTCATTATAACTTACCAAACTTAATGAATATTGTAAACCTGGTATTAAATCATAAACATATTCATCATTATTACCATTTACACAATCTAATTTAAACTCTTGTCTATTATTTCTAATTACAATGTCATAATCTTTATCTAATTCTAGATTTGATAACTCTAAATCATAATGTACAAAGGATGAACCAGCAACAATACTATTTACTACCATCTTAGGTTGAACCTTGCCTGTTGCATTAAATGCAACTACAGCTGCTGCAGCACCAACTACTACTGTTGCTGTTGATGTAGCAATCGCTCCAGCGCTCTCAACTATAGCACTTGATGTTGGAGTAGAAACAACATTAGTTAAATCCTTTACATCGTTTAAAGGTTCTTTGGCATTTGCACTACCATTTTCTTTTCCAGGATCGTATGCATATTTATCATCATCATTTAAATCACATTCTAAAACATTTTCTCTTATATCGAAATATTCTCCTGGAAGGACATTATCGGAAAATTGTCTATCATAAAATTCATTCTTCTTTAATTTAGGATTATCAGGAATATCCTTATTACCATTATTAGTGTATGTTTCTCTCAAGGTTCCACCTCCTTTGCTTTAAAATAAACAAAATACATAAATATAATATTATATATTTATTGATTTTTCAATATTAACCTTAAATTTACAAAGAAAAAAGTGCTATAAAGCACTAATTTCATTTATTTTTTTATTAAATACTTCATCTAAAGGGGCATTAAATGATATTTTTTTACCATCGTAATTTGTAAATTCTATCAATCTACAATGTAACATTAATTTCCCATCATTTAATCCATATATATCATCTCCTAAAATTGGATGACCTATTTTAGAAAAATGAACTCTTATTTGATGAGTACGCCCTGTTTTAATACTTACACTAACATAGCTAATCTTACCATTTTTTATAACTTTATAATTCGTTATAGCTTTCTTACCATTAATGGTTGTTACCATTTTATTATTGTTATGTCTATCAGTAGAAATATTATAATTAATTGTTCCCTTTTCTTGTTTAAACTCATTATGACATAAGCATACATATTCTTTTTTGATGCAATCATTAGCAAACAGATTATCTAGATATGAAGCGATTAACATATTTTTAGGAAATATGACAACTCCTGTAGTATTTCTATCCAATCTAGATGGATATCTAACTTCAGCTTTAATATTATTCTTTATAAAATATGAAGCAACTATATTAGCCAATGAATTAGATTCATCATGAATTATTATTCCTCTTTTTTTATTAACAACTAAATAATTATCATCTTCATATATTATATCTAAGAGCCCATCTTCTGCCCTATAATTGATTGTCTCATCAAGATTGATTATAATTTCACAATTTAATAATTCATCAAAATTATTAAAATTTCCACTTATCTTTTTATTTATTTTTAAATCATATATCTTCTTTTTTGATAAATGCATCCTATTTAAAAACGAATTAATAGATTCATTCTTTAATTTAACCTTCATAATTAAACATACATCCAAGTAAATATATTCTCATTTGGTTATCTTTATTTTTTAAGAACATATCATTTATTTTTAGTATTGATCTATTCTTATTAGCTATTTCATTCATTTTTTCAATCACATTTAAGAAATTAGGATGATAATTATCATTTAAAATTGTTTCATCTATATTATGCTTTCTAACAAAATCAACATAATCTTTAACCTTCTTAGGTACTGCATATGATAAAACTATATTAGAGAAATCTAAATCATCAATTTGATTACACATTCTGTATAATTTTTCAATAATATAATAAATCAAATAAATAAGTATTTCGTTATGTTCTAAATCGTCCCACTTAAATAATTCTTCTAGTTGGTTAATTCTCCAAATAAAACGATCGTTGCTTGTCTCATCAAGGCCAAAGGCATGCATATATTTTTCTTTAATCTTATTTAAAGTCTCATAATTTTTAATACCAGCACGATAATCTTTATATAGTGAATAAGCATATTCAGAGAAGTATTCATTACTAATATTATTTTCAAGTAACATTCTCTTATATATTTCATCTAATACTTTTGATGATTCCATCATATAACTATCAATAGTCTTCATAAGATTTACTGTATGATTTGTAATATCTTCTGAATTATCGCTTGGTATCGCAATTTTATAGACTAACTCATAATAAGTAGTTTTAGTTAAATCCAAGTCGCAATATCCTATTTTATTATCATTATATAGACGTTTTGTAGGATGTCCTACAACATCATTTCTAACATATTTTATTTCACGAAGCTCTGGATTGTTATTAACATTGACACTCCATTTTTTATTTGTTACACCATAAGATAGACCATATAAGGCATCTACGCCAACAAATAAAGCTTGAAGTATACCAAAAATATTTAGTAACATTTTAGGTTTTTCATCGGTTTCACCTTCTAGGTAACTATCAATCATCATATTAACATTTTTTAGGGTTTCTAAGCTTGACTTTGTTAGGTGAAAAGATATTTTATTTGTTAAATAGTTTTCTGTTTCAAAAGCTTTAAAGAAACGTTCTATTTTTAAATTGCTATCGTTCATAACTATCCCTCGATTCTTTTTAAAATATCATCAATTAATAGTTCCTTTCCATATGATACTAAATCAATCTCGTGTTGTTTTAAGAAAGGTATTTCTTCTTTTTCTATTCCATCAATTATTAGTTTCATATTAAGTGGCTCACTCATTTGTTTTAAACTTTCTAAAACAAGTTTACCCTTTTCGCTTCCTAAATGCGGAAGTAAGTATGATACTCTAAAATAATTAACATTTATAAGCATACAATCTTCAATGTATCCACTCATAAATCTAATACCCATATTACTTAATTGTTCAACTTCCTTTGTGATAACTTTTCTTTTATTAATTAGATTAAAAATAATTAATCCCTTTGGAAGTTTATTGTCTACGACAAGTCTTTTCATAAATGAAATAAATTCTTTATGTAAAATAGTATCGTAACTAACATTAACGCTTATTCTTACATACTTCTTTTCTTTATCATATATTTTTAATATTTCACTTATTGATTTTCTTATCATAAGTATTTCTAACTTAAATGATAAACCTCTTAAAGCTATTACATCATATATTTCTTTATATGATACATTTAAAGAAGGAATAATAGGATTTATTCGATAAAAAGCTGTGACCATATTATTTAGATCAATTACTTGATTATATGATACGCCTATTTTATTATAATCAATAGCTTCATTGATATTTGCGACAAGCGAAGTATCATTGAATGCTTCTTTATATAAATCCATATCAAAATAAGCAAATGAATTAACGCTTTGTTGAGCGGTTTTTAACGCAAATCCAACATAATCTAAAATAAGTTCTATATCTTTAATTAATGTTTGAGATTTATATCTAAGTGCACCTATAGAATATCTAGCTTCTATTCTAGATGTATTCTTATTTACATTTAATCTTAAATAATCTATTAATTCTATACATTTCTTTTCAACAGTTCTACTATCATTAATTCCATCTAAAATACAATAGAAAACATCTTTATAAAAATGATATATATTATCTGTATTTAAAAACTCTTTTAGATACATTGCTGTATTTCTAATAACTCTATTAGAATATTCTGCGCCATAACATTCATATATTTTGGCATAGGTTTTAATATTAAGCTCAATAATTGTAAATTTCTCTTTTACTATAAAATCTTTTAGATCTTTTTTTAGTGAATACATGTTTTTAGTTCTTGTATCACTATCTAAATATATAAGCTCATTTTCTTTTCTTTCTAAGTTTTTGAATAAAGAATTGTTAGATAAAATAGAAATTATTTCATTACCTATTTTCTTCTTCTTTTCTAATATATCTAAATCATTATATCTATAACTAAATTCTTCTATATCGCTATTTAAGAATTCTCTATATGCTTTATAGTCATCTGCGCTTATACCAATCATATATTCATTTAATTTAAGCTTTGGTTTTTGATTTAATAATTCTCTTGCTTTATTATTTAATAAAACATTATCATTAACCATATATTTAATTGGTATATCAACATTTAAAAAAGCATTTAAATATGAACTATTTTCTGATTCACTATTTTCTTTTACAATTCTATTAATCATTCTATCAGCCATAAATGATGAAGCAAATTTTAATAGTTCATAATTATAACCTGAATAAAGTGAATTATCAAATGAATAGAAATATATTACACTTGTTACTTCATCATCAATTATTATTGGAAAAGCAATAACACAATCAATATCAGTATTTTCATATAGTGTATCTAGATATATATCTCTTTTGCCATATAAAGAATCTCTATTAGGAAAAATCTGTTCATTTTTATGCTTAACGCATTCATAGACAACAGTATTTTTCATATCTTTATAGTCTCTTTCATATAGCCTATTTTTCTTATAATAATATCCGCTAAAGCTTCTATTTATATTAACAATAACGCATACTTCAAATTTTACTAATTCATTTAATTTATCTAATATAGAAAGCAAATTATCCCTTACTTTAGGCTTTATCCCTTTTAGTAATACGCTTTGAGATATTTCATTCATTTGATTAATTATAGAATAAATGGTATTCTTATTCTCTTTATAATCATCTGTTTTCTTTTCTTCTTTTACCTCTTCTTTAATCTTAACCGGCTTTAAATCTATTCTATGATTAATAACTAGATCATCTTCTACTGGCTTTTCTAGTTTTTCCAATCTTTCTTTATATAATTCTAAAGATGGTTTATTAAAATCTTTTGTATATAAATCAATACACGCATTATAGAAATCAAATTTATCATCATATGTAGATTCTAAGACAGTAGATTCATATTCAGATTCTTTTAGAATTGCTTTTTTGTAATCACCTAAAGCAATAGTAATCATTAAATCAAGAATATATGATTTTGTTAGTAATTCTTCTGTAATAAACATCATGTTATCTAAACATTCATTATTTAATACTAAAGCAGTCTTATATTCTCCAATTTTATATGAACAATAGCTTTCAAAATAAATGGCATAATAATAATTATAATTATCCAGTTCATAAGTGTTCTCTTTAAGCTTTCTGATATAGACTAATGCATCATCATATTTTTCTAATTTCAAATAATATTTAACTAAATATTTTAATATTTCTGTCTTTTCTAATACATCAATTTGTTCATTCAAAAGGCTCTTAGCAAGCGATAAAGCTTTTATTTCTTCATTGCTTTTTTTATATACTTCTAGTAATAAAATATCAGCCTTATAAATGTCTAAAACGGCTAAATTTTCCTTTTTTTTGTTTATCCATTTAATAGCATCATTTAAATTATAAGTATCAGTATAAATAAAAATTAAATAATCTAAAAGCATATGATAATACTTATTATTATTTTTCTTAACCTCATCATTAATATTCTTAACAATAGTCTTTATAGCATCATCATACATTTTTAATTCATAATAAATTTTAGCAATATAAAAAGAGGCCTCTAGTTTCTCATCAATACTAGTAGATACGTTAATAAATTCTTTTAGTTTATCAATTGAATCTATAGTTTTTGATAATTTACTAAAGTCCATACTTTACCTCCTAAAAAATATTCTTTATTTCTTTAAGCATGCTTTGTATTGCTTTACCTCTATGTGATATCTTGTTCTTTTCTTCTGCAGGAATTAAACCAAATGATACATCAAATCCATCTGGTATAAATAGTGGATCATAGCCAAAGCCTAAATTACCCTCTTCTTTATAAGCAATGTTTCCATAACATTGTCCTACAAATGAATAATATCTATCATCAGGGAAATATATAACGATATCACATTCATAGAAAGCTCTTCTATTTTTATTATCACCAAGATTTTTTAATAAAAGCTTGTTATTTTCTTTATCATCTCTATTAGGTGAATATCTAGCAGAGTGTACGCCAGGTGCATTGTTTAGGGCAACGACACAAATACCTGAATCATCTGACATAGCTGGTTTATTATATGTTTTAGCTACTGTTTTAGCCTTTATAATTGCATTATCTAAGAAAGTTTCACCATCTTCTATGATTTCTTTATCAAAATGTAAGTCTTTTAAAGATATGATATTTATACCATATGGAGATAGTATCTCTCTAAATTCTCTAATTTTGCCTTCATTGCTAGAAGCAAATATAATATCCATAGTTAATCACCTATTATTATTATATCATATTTCACTATTTTATAGTGATTTATTGAAGGAAAAAAATAAATATGTTATAATTTTTTTAGGTGAGAACAATGGATGAAAATAAATATATTCTAAAAACCATATCCACTAAGTGTATTTTAATATATATTGCACTAACTTTAGTTGCAGTTCCAATCATATATATGACTATTTTAAAAATAACAAATACAGAAGGAAATAATTATTTGTTGCAATCAGTTATTACTTTAGTTTCTTATTTAGGATTAGCAATTACTTTCTGTATAATGTTAAGAAAATATTTATTTGATGATGTTAAAGATTTAAAAAATAAATGGTGGTTTAAACTATTATTAGTAATAGGACTTGTTGCAGCAATAAAATTACTAGAATTATTTTGTGGTTGGTTCTATAGCTTGTTTGGTGAAACAATTAACGGAAACAATCAAGATGCTGTAGTAAATACAATAAAAGAAAATGCGGTACTTATGGCCTTTTCTACATGTATATTTGCCCCAATTGTTGAAGAAATTATATTTAGAAAATGTATATTTTCATACTTCTTAAAAGATATATATGGAATACTTGTTTCAACACTTGCCTTTGGTTTAATACATGTAATTGGTTCACTTGATTTCATTCATATATTACCTTATTTATTTACAGGAGCATTGTTGGCAACATTTTATGCCTTATCAAAAAGAAATATATATGTTCCTCTAATAGCACACATGGTTGTTAATACAATTAGTTTTGTATTGATATGTATAAATTAAAAAAGGAGATAAAAAAATGGAAAGAAAAAAATTAACTTTAATTACTGTTGTTTCTGCATGTTCATTCGTTTTATTAATTGTAGCATTTGCTCTTATAATGACTTTTTGTTATAAAGAAAAAATAAAAATGTCTGAGTACCAGCCACCATTTGAAAGCTATACTTATGAAGGTGGTGCAACTGAACGTATATACTATGAAGAAATAAACGGATACAAATCTACTAATATGGTTTACGTTTATGGTGATGGAAAAGGATACGTTAAGAAGACTGAAAAGCATATAAAGAGTTATAATGAAGTACTAGATATTGATTATGATGTTTATTATGATACTTCTTCTCTTATCAGCAGTAAAATGTCTGAGATGGGCTATACAACTTATTCTCAAGATTTTAGTGAAACAATATATGTTGTTTTAAATTCAAAGATGACTCCTATATATATGGTAGATTTAGTCGTTGGAGACGATGAGGAAGACGATGTAATGCTTTTCATCAATCTAAATTCAGGTGAATTCATTGATGGAACTGATTTAATTAATATATTTGATTTTGGTTTTTAATAGATTAAAAAGGATAACTTTCATAGTTATCTTTTTTTATATACATTTAAGTCAATTGAAAAAAATATATGTGGATGATATAATTTATTAGAAGGGGGAATATTATGGGAAATACAAGAAAAAGAAAAATAATAATACCTCTATTTATTTTATTATCCTTTATAATTGTTGGGGTAACACTAGCTATTATATTGGTTAATATTCCAAGAACTAAAATCGAAGATTATGAACCTCCATTTACTGAATATAAAGTATATGTTGATGAAAAAAAGTACACTTATTATGAAGAAATAAATGGATATTTAGCTACAAACAAGATCGTTGTAACAACAAAAAATGGCAAAATAGCAAAAACAAAAAAGAAAATAAATAAGTATAATGAAGTAATAGAACTAAATTTAGAAATATTGAATAATGTCTCTACAATATTTAAAGAAGAATGGTTTGATAAAATGAACTACTATGACGATTATAATTATGAAATAGAAAAACAACAACCGTTTTATGTGGCCATAAATGAAAAAATGGTTCCAATAATGGGAATAATATACCATATTTATAATAATCAGTATGATACACGTAGTTATTTATATATCAACTTAAATAATGGGCAAATAAATGGAAGATTTGATATTGACACATTAATTCGAGACGAATTAATATCTGAAGGTTTTTATCCACCAGCAGCAAAAAAATAAATAATTATGATAAAGGAGGAAATAGTATGAGTGCAAAATATAAAAGCGGAGTTTTTAATAGAATCTACTTGCTATTTTTCATTGGCCTCTTTTTTGCTTTTTTTACTTCTACAGTAAAGGCAGAGTCTAACAATTTTTTTCTCTACATTAATGAAAGAAAAACAGTTAATGTATCCCAAGGCAATTTTGCTTGTTACACATATACACCATCAACAAACCAATTTCTTATTTTAGAAACATTTGGCGACTATGATACAAAAATAAGGGTTGAAAATACATCTGTTGGAACAATAATTGATGATGATTCGGGAGAAGATCATAACGCAAAAATATATTTTCAGGGAGTGCAAGGACAAACTCTCTACATTTATACAAAGATATATGGTTATGGGAGTGCAACATATCAAATTCAATTAAGAAAACAGACATTTTCTATGTTTGCTTTTAATGTGTCAGGATGTAACACACAGCCTGATTTAACTTCTCCTACTAATTCGTTTGAAAATATCTTTGATTGTAAGCAGTACTTAAATTCATCCCCACTTTACGCCCTAAGTTTAGATGATAGAGGGTTTACTAGAATAAATAGTGATATCTTCTTTTTTACTGGACATGGGTATGGTAAAAATTCAGGAGATGCAGGTTGTGGAGTAGTATTTGAAAATGGTGATTTAACTACAAATACAAATCTAAAAATGACCCAAACAAAGGTGGCCGTTTGGGCAGCATGCTGTTCCGCAAACAGTAATAATCAACACAATAAATCTATCGCTGAACACTCTGTCGATTGCGGAGCTAAATCAGCAGTTGGTTTTACTAATGAAATAGGTTTTTCTTCTTCTAGAATATTCACAAATAGATTCTTTTCAAAATTAGCTACTGGAGCAACAGTTAAAAGTTCAGCTCAATATGGGGCTAACGGACTATTGTGGCCTTGGGATTCAGCAAAAGATTACGTTATCTTCGGAGATGAAAACACAATTGTAACTGGTTCAACCGTTTCAAATTCAACTTTTTATGTTGGATCAAGAAGTTCTTTAACAATACCATTCAATAACTACATCTGCATTAAAACTGGAGATAATTATATTAGGTATTATGAAACAATTAATGGTTGTATAACTAATAATTTAATAGACGTTGAGTATGATAATGACAAAATAATTAGTATTGAAAATCATATAAATAATTATAATAAAATACTTCCTAAAAAGGATTCAATTGTTAATAATTTAGAAATTCTAATCAATGATAAAATTACTACTTTCAATCTTAATTCATATAAATTAGATACTTCTAGAACTTGCTATTACTTTATGGACAATCAAATGATTCCAATTTCGGTAACACCTGTAGCCTATGAACAAGGAAAATATACTATTCAAGACTACATATGTATCAATTTATATACTGGTGAATATATAGAATATGGTAATATATGTAGTATTAAATAATTAAAAAGGAGTGATTTAAATGAAAAAACAAAATGTTCTTCTAATTACGCTTATATCTGTATTCTCATTTATAATATTATGTGCAAGCTTAATAGTAACACTTTCACTAACTAATAAAGAGGGAATTAATATAGAAGATTACAAACCTCCTTTTGAAAACTATCAAATGTATAATGATGATGACGATTACTATATATTCTATGAAACAATTAATGGATATATAACTTGTAACTGTGTTTTAGTTTATACAGAAGATAATAAGGTTAAAACCATTGATAAGCACATTATGCAATATAATGAAACACTATCAATTGACTATAATTTACTAAGTAATATAGATACTAAGATTACTGAAAAAGCAATAGAATTATATCAAGATAGTGAATATTACATAGATAATTCTACTATTGCCTATTATGTATTTAATTTTAAAATGACACCAATATATGTTGCTGCTATATTTCCAAAGAGCATGGCAAAAGGAACAACAATATGCATTAATCTAAATAATGGGCAATATATAAATTATGAAGATATAGCTAGTATTAATTATTAAAAAAAGGATAACTTTTAAAGTTATCCTTTTTATTTTTTATTAGTTAAAAGCTTTACCATTTTTTCATCATTCATAGATATAGCATAATCAATTGCTGAATGTCCAAAATTATCTTTTTTATTTGGCTTTATATTTAACTTTAATAATTTATTTGCATATACATAATCACATTGTATTACAGAAATATGTAATGGATAATCAGTTAAATATCTTTGATAATCTAAATTATATTTTAAAGATTCAATATAATCTTTAACATCTTCTCTAGCGACATCAAAAACTGTTTCATTAAACATGTTAGAAATATCAGCGATTGCTCCTTCTTGAATTAAATAATCTATTATATTTAATGTTGCATATCTTACTGCATTAAATAAAGGAGTTTCTAATTGTTTATTTCTTATGTGCAAACATGCACCTAATTTAATTAAATAATTAACTATATCATAATTGCTTACTTGACAAGCATAATGAAGTAGGGTGTTTCCAAGCCCATCTCTTTCATTAACACTTGAATTAGTTCTTTCTAACACAAATTTTAAAACAGATATTTTTCCACTTTTAACCGCATAATGGGCTATAGATCTATTACTATAAGTTAAAGATAATAAATCAATTCTATCAGTTATTAATAATTTAATAATATCTATATTACCATTAAGCAAGGCCATATGAAGTGCTGTTTCACCATAATTGTTCTTTTCATTAATATCGGCACTAAATTTTAAGAACATCTTGATGAAACTTTCTTTACCCATTTTACATGCAATCATTAGAGGTGTATCACCATTATTATTCTTTATATTAGGGTTAGCATTATGCATTAATAATAATCTCGCAAATTCTAAGGAATTAAATTTTACGGCATAATGAAGAAGAGATTCATTTGAATCATCAGTTTGATCTGGATTTAATTCATCTATTACTTCAAGTAATGATTGAGTATCATCTATTTTTGCACATAAAAAGATATCATTACCAAACATAAAACCATCCCCATCATTTAAAAAATGCCTTATTAAGGCATTTTTATAATTATAAATCTTAAAAAATTACTTAACTGCTTCTTTTAAAAGTTTTCCAGCTTTGAATGCAGGAGACTTTTGTCCAGGAATAGAAATAACTTCTCCATTACGTGGGTTTAATCCTGAGCGAGCAGCTCTATCTCTAACTTCGAAAGTACCGAAACCAGATAAAACTACTTTTTCACCAGTCTTTAAAGTTTCTTGAATTTCATCTAAAAATAAGTTGATGATTTCTTCTGTAACTTTTTTAGTTTCAGGTGACTTTTCTGCAACAATTGAAATTAATTCAGCTTTATTCATTCTTTAAATTCCTCCTATTTTATATCATTCTACCCTTATTGTATCATTAAAATTAAACGTTTTCAATAATTAAATTTAAAATAATATAGTAATATCCACGTTTTTTATTCTGCCTTTAATTCTCTATTTAGGCAACCTTTAATAGCAGTAATAGGATCTACATTCTCATATAATACTGAATAAGCAGCATTTATGATAGGTAATTCAATATTATATTTTTTTCCAATTTGATAAGCAGCAAGAACGGCTCTAACTCCTTCTACTGTTTGTTTAGAATTATTTACAGCATCAGTTGCTGATTCTCCCTTACCAATTGCTATTCCTGCATTAAAGTTTCTTGAGTTAGTACTTGATGCAGTTACAATTAAATCTCCCATACCTGTTAAACCATAAGCAGTTTCTTTTTTTCCACCCATAGCAACAACAACTCTTTCTATTTCAAGAATACCTCTACTAATTAAAGCAGCTCTAGCATTTTCTCCTAAGCCTAGTCCTGTAAGCACACCTGAAACTATAGCTATAGCATTTTTAATTGCTCCACCAATTTCACATCCTATAACATCACTTGATGTATAAACACGTAAATATTCGCTATTAGCAAATAATAATTGAACTTCTTTTGCTATTTCTTTATCTTTTGATGCACTTACTAATAGAGTTAATTTTCTTAAAATTAATTCTTCGGCATGAGATGGTCCTGATAGTGATGCATATCCTCTAACAAATTTAGGATCAATTTCATCCTCTAAGATTTCTCTAACACATTTAGATGTATCAGGCTCTATACCTTTAGATACATTTATGAATACTTTCTTATCTGTAAGTAATGTATTAACTTCTTTTAGAAGGCTTCTCGTAAACTTAGTTGGAACGCATATTACGATATAACTAGCAAAATCTAGTGCTTCTTTTAAAGTATATAAACCTTTTATTTTTTCTATTTTGCAATCTTTAAAGAATGGATGTGTTCCATTATTTATTTGATCAACAAAATCTTTATTAACATCATATATAGCCACATTATGGTTATTATCAGTTAATGCTTGGGCAATAGTTATACCCCAGGCACCTGCGCCTAAAACTGAAACATTCATTTTTAATCCCTCTTTCTTAAGAATAGTTTTATAGGAGTTCCTGTGAAATCAAAGGCCTCTCTAAAACAATTTTCTAAATATCTTACATATGAGAAATGAACATATTCTGTATCATTTACAAATATGATAAAGGTAGGTGGTTCAACACCCATCTGAGTTGCATAATAAAATCTTGCTTTACCCTTATTATAATTTTGAGGTGGATTCATAGCTACAGCCTCAGCTAAGCAATCATTTAATACACTAGTAGATAATCTCTTATTATGATTTTCATATGCTCTTTTTATTTCAGGAAATAAAGTTTGTACTCTCTTATTATCTTTTGCTGAAATAAAGCATATTGGAGCAAATCTTAAGAACTTAAAAGTTTCTCTAATATCATCTACCCATTTATTCATCGTATTATTATCTTTTTCAATAGCATCCCATTTATTTACTACTATAACACCTGCTCTACCATATTCTTCTATATAAGAAGCTACATGAGCATCTTGTTCTATAATTCCTTTTTCAGCATCTAATAAAAATAATACGACGTTACTACGTTCAACTGCTGAAATAGCCCTTAAAACACTATATTTTTCAGCATTTTCGTATACTTTACCTCTTTTTCTAATACCTGCAGTATCAATAACTACATAGTTAACTCCATCTTTTTTAAATACAGTATCGATAGAATCTCTTGTAGTACCTGCAATATTAGATACAATACTTCTATTATCTCCAATTAACGTATTAGCAAGGCTTGATTTACCGACATTAGGACAACCAATTAAACAGAATTTAATTGTTCCTTCTGGATAATTACTATCTATATCTCCTGGGAAATAAGATATTATCTTATCTAGTAAATCACCTATTCCTATACCATGAGCACTAGATACGCCGATTGGATCACCAAATCCTAAAGCATAGAATTCATAAAGCATATCTAAGTATTTAGCATCATCAACCTTATTTACTGCTAGAATTACAGGTTTATTTGATTTATAAAGTATTTTAGCTACTTCTTCATCTTCAACAGTAATTCCGTTTCTACAATCAGTTAAAAATACTACTACATCAGCCTCATTAATTGCTATTTCAGCTTGCGCTCTAATCTCAGTTAAAAATGGAGCATCTTTTATTTCGATACCTCCAGTATCGATTAAGGAGAAATCTTTTCCAAGCCAACTAGCTCTTCCATAAATTCTATCTCTTGTTACACCTGGTTGGTCATCAGTTATAGAAAGACGTTCTCCAATTATTCTATTAAATAGTGTGGATTTTCCAACATTGGCTCTTCCCACAATTGCTACCTTAACAGGCATACTAACACCTACTTTATTTGCCGATAATATCTCCTATAGTTGCATCACTATTATCGTTTTCTTCTTTATATTTTTCAAATTCAGCCTTTTGTTCAGCTATTTTTAAAACTTTGATGCTTAGTTTTAAAATCCATTTTTCTTTATTAACATCCATTACTTTTGCTTTTACAACATCACCTTTAGCGTAGAAATCTTCTAATTTTCCTTTTTCAGCTAAAGCATCGTTAGGAGCTATTTCTACTTCTACTCCACAAGCAATAACTTTTAATCCTTTAGATGTAACATCATCAACTGTAACTTCAATTACATCATCTTTCTTACAGTTAACATTCTTCCATGGATTATCAAGTAATAATTTTCTACTTAAAGAAATTCTTTGTTTTTCTTCATCAATCTTGATAATTTTAACTTCAATTTCATCACCAATTTTAACACACATATCTAAATTATCATTTGGATTCCATGAATATTCAGACTTGTGTAATAGGCCAGTTACACCTCTATCTAATTCTAGAATAATACCAGCAGCAATCTTTTGAACTACTTTACCAGTAACTGTCTTAGACACTTCGTTTTTAGAAGCATATACTTGGAATGGTGAAGGAATTAAAGCTTTTCTTGATAAATCGATTTTATTTCCTTCTTTAGCAATTACCTTTAAAGCTACTTCATCGCCAACAGCTAAAATCTTTTCAGCTCTTTCATCCTTAAAGTGAGATACTTGATTGTATTTTAAAATACCTCTTGCTAAACCAATTTGCATTAAAACTCCGTAAGGTTCAAATTTTAATACTGTTGCTTTCACAGTATCTCCAACATTAATATTAGAGATTTCTTCTTTTCTTTGTTCTAGCATTTCATCAAGCAAAATTGCTTTATGAGATGCGATGTATCTTTCTTTACCTCTATCGTTTTTCTTTTCGATAATCTTTACATCTATAGTTCTACCAATGAAATTATTTAGATTTGGCTTATCTCCAATAGATAATAATGATTCAGGAATAAAGATTTCACAACCAGCATAATCAGCAACTACACCTTTATTAACTACTTTAGTTACTGTTACACTAATAGTTTCTTTATTATTATAAGCATCAAGTAATACTTCTTGATTCTTCTTTCTAAGCAAAGGTAATCTAGATACTAAAACACTCATTGAATCTTCAGATTCGATTATTTTAGCGATAGCAACATCAATAACATCGCCAACTTTTACCTTGTTTACTTCTCCATCTTCTTTATCAGAAAATTGATCTTTAAACATATAAGCATCATATCCTGCAAAGCCAGGGATTTCAAGTACAAATTGATTTTCTCTTATATATTCAACTTTAGCTTTTACTATATCTCCTCTTTTAGGTTTTTTGTTTTCTTCAGCTGCTAATAATTCAGCCATTGACATATTTTCATTCATATTAACACATCCTCTCTTTTATAAGTGTAATTATTTTTTCTGAAACTTCTTCTATAGTCATTTCTGTAGTATCTACTAATATCGCATCGTCTGCCATCTTAAGTGGCGATTCTTTTCTTGTTGAATCATTATGATCTCTTATTTTAATTTGTTCTTTTATTTCTTCTAAATTAGCATTTGGTAGTTCTTTAAATCTTCTTTCAGCTCTACAATCAATAGATGCAGTTAAGAATACCTTTAAATTAGCATTTGGTAAAACTTTATATCCAATATCTCTACCATCTAAAATATATTTTCCATTTTCACTTGCTTTTTGTTGTAGATAAACTAGTTTTTCTCTAACTAATTTATAGCTTGAAACTCTACTTGCGGCATTTGATACTTCAGGTGTTCTAATTAAGCCTGATACATCAGCACCATTTAAGTAGATTTTTCCATCAACATATTTTATTTCTATTTCATCTAAAATACCATTGATTTTTTCTTCATCATAAATATCTACACCTTTATTTAAAGCAAATAAGCCTACTGCTCTATACATTGCCCCTGTATCAATATGTGTAAATCCTAGTTCCTTGCATACGATTTTGGCAATTGTTGATTTTCCAGAACCTGCAGGTCCATCAATAGCAACAGTAAAATTCATTTTATCACCTTCCCATTATTTCCTTTATCTCATGTATTTTTAACTTTCTATAGCATCCTTTTGGAATGCCTTCTAAAGTAATATTACCAACTCTAACTCTTGTAAGTTTTTTTACAGGATGTCCTATAGCATCACACATAAGACGTACCTGATGATTCTTCCCTTCATGAATAATGATATTTACTAAAGATGTATTATTTCTCTTATCACTACTTATAACTCTTGCTTTACAAGGTTGTGTTTTATAACCTGTTTTTAAAACAACACCTTTTTTTAGCTCAAAAATTTCATATTTAGTTACTAAGCCTTCAACTCTAGCAACATATTCTTTTTCAACCTCATAATTAGCCTTTGTAAGTTTATTAGAAAAAGATCCATCGTTTGTAACAAGTAAAACTCCTGCAGTATCAAAATCAAGTCTACCAACAGGATATATTCTATTTTTCTTATCTGCCTCGCTAAATAAATCTAGAATTGTTGGTCTATTTTTTTCATCTTTAACAGTTGTAATATAACCAACAGGTTTATTTAAAACATAATAGACATGTTCTTCTTTAGTTACAATAACACCATCAACCTTGACAATGTCATTTGAGCCTACTTGTACTCCAAGTTCTTTTACGACAATATCGTTAATACTAACATGTCCATTTGCAATGAGTTCTTCTGATTTTCTTCTAGATGCAACGCCACATTCAGCAAGAAATTTTTGAAGTCTTTCCATAATACCACCTTTATAATCTCTAAATATTATATCATATATAATATTATTTTAAAAGATGCATAAATGCTTATAAAGAAAAAAAAGACACATAGAATGTGTCTTATATAATGCTACTTGTGAATTCATCTTTGTTTCTTTTGATCATTCCAAGCTTAGCTAATGATTTTAAACGATATAAGGTTTTTCTCTTACTTAAGCCAATATACTTAGCTATATCTAATAATTCTTTTGTTTGTGAAGTGTATTTTAAAATATTAAATCTCTCAACTAATGAAGCATCTTTTGCGTTTAATTTAACATCAAATAATTTGCATTTTTCTTTCTT
>AUXO013665425.1_pt1 | contig 23725 bp, 13 predicted proteins | sample 768731 | NCBI WGS metagenome assembly AUXO01 (sample SAMN02715735, study PRJNA202380) | gut metagenome | biome: sheep rumen | host: Ovis aries | place: New Zealand: Palmerston North | reverse complement strand
GCCTTCGCTATCATATGCATAATACATATCATTAATCATTATGTCATGAATCTTTTTAATAATGTCGTATTCTGATGATTCCTTTTCTATAATTTCCTTATATGAATCTATCTGATTAATAACTATAGTTTCATATTCTCTTCTCTTGCTTAATTCATTAAATGAACTATCAACAAATAAAGATAAGAATGAACCATATGAATATTGATGAGATAACCAAAAATAGAATGGGTGATCATTTACGAACGCTTCATATATTAGTTTAGCTTCATCATCAGTTACAAAGTGAGTTCTATAATCAATTTTAACAATTGCTTCATCGTTTATTACGTCTACTCCATCCTTATAGAAATCATACATACTATTTTCTAGTTCATTATATACTGCAACAATATTAGCGCCATTAGCCATATTGCCTAAAATTGTTTTATATCCTGTTGAAGACATCTTATCTATTTCAGTTCTAGTTAGTATAGATACGTTTCCATAGTTATAATCAACTGTACTATTCTTAGAATCTATATAGTATTTACTACAAGCTTTAACTTGAATTGATGATGATACACCAATTTCAACTTCTCTAGATGTAGTAATGAATGTATTAGTTGAATCGATCGTATATTCATAATATTCAGCGCCTTCAATCTCATTCCATGAAGCTATATTATTATAGATTCTTACTTGTGGCGCATGAAGATATTGATAGTAATATGGACCAGCCCAATCACTATCTTCATAAAAACCCATAAATCCACGAGATCTGATATATAGTGGTTCTTGGTATTCATACGCAGTTATTGATGTAGATAATGTTGTACGTACTTCACCAGATTCACCATATTTATATTCATAACTCTGAGCGTTTTCTATTCTCTCCCAACTGATTGACCCATATTCAAGCACTACATTTGGAGCTTGTAATTTACCGCTATCTTCTATTTCCCAAACACTTTTAACTGGTTCACTCCAATCAGAAATGATTGTATATGAATTATCTTTATAGCGATATAAAGCTCTAGCTCTTATCGTTCTACCATTTTCGACTCTTAAAGTGTTACCCTCAATAATCTTTAAATCTTCTGAATCAGAATCTAGATAGAACTGATAGTGTGTTGAATATCCATCGCCAGTAAATGTAGCGTATCCTTCATTATCAATAGATACAGTTACAGTAATAAGATGTACTTTTAATTGTAATTCTTCAGAATAATCGCTACTATAAGCGCTATTAGATGCGTTAGCTTTAACTTTAATTTTGCTGTCGATATTTAATCTAACTGTACTAACTTCTAAATATTCTTCTTCTACACCATCAATATTAACTGTATAACTTATTGCGCCATCAATAGCGCTCCAAGTATAATCGCCATAATTTTCTGTTAATATTGGTGCGCTTAATTTAGATATTACGTATGATACTCTTTCGCTCCAAGAAGAATCAGAATAATTAACGTTATCGCCGTTAGCTTTTACTACCGCTGATTCATTTTCTTTAAGTTCAAAAGTTAAATCATTAGTTAATATATATTCTTTTTCACTTCCTTGAGATGTTACAACTATGGTGTAACTAGTTGCGTTAGATACGCTTTCTATAGTTAATAATCCATCCTCATCAATACTTACTGTTGGAGTAGATAATTTATTTAAATCATTAATAGATGTCGTATCTTTTTCTTTAGTTATATTATCTATTTCACTTTTATTAGTTTTATTAGTAGTTTCGTCCTTTTTAGTAGATGTTGTATTTTGTTCTACAGTTAAACCATTTAAAAGATCGTTAAGCATAGAACAGCCTGTAAGTGAGAATGATAATAATAAGATTAATGTTAGAATTAATATTTTTTTCATAGTCATCACCTATTCGATTATTAACGCTACTGGACAGTGGTCAGATCCTTCGATATCATTTAGAATTAAAGAATCTTTTACTCTAGGCATAAATTCTTTATCAACTACAAAATAGTCGATTCTCCAGCCAATATTTCTTACTCTTGATAACGCTCTATAGCTCCACCAAGAGTATTTAACTACATCTGGATATAGTTCTCTAAATGTATCCACAAAACCAGCGTTTAATAATTCGCTAAATTTATTTCTTTCTTCATCTGAGAAACCCGCATCAAAATGATGTGTTTCTGGATTAGTTAAATCTATTTCATTATGCGCAACGTTAAGATCTCCACATAAAATAACGTGTTTATTTTTTTTGAGTTCTAAAAGATATTCTCTTAACGCATCTTCAAATTCCATTCTATATGGAATTCTAAGTAATCCATCTTTTGAATTTGGAGTATATAAAGTTACATAATAAAAATCTTCATATTCTAAAGTGATGGTTCTACCTTCATCATTATGACTTCCACTAGTTAATCCATAATGAACTGATAATGGTTTCTTTTTAGTAAATACCATAGTACCTGAATAGCCTTTTTTAATTGCGCTATTCATATAAGTATAGTATCCCATATTGTCAATAACCGCTTGACCTTCCTGCATCTTAGTTTCTTGTATGCCTAAAATATCAGGATCTTCTTTTTTTAGAAAGTCATAGAATCCTTTATTGATACACGCTCTTAATCCATTAACGTTGAAACTCATTAATTTCATACAATATTTTCCTTTTCCATTATATATTTTGACAGATCCATAATCACTTCTTTATCAGAATCATGAGTTATTTTCTTTAAACATTCATCTAATTCAACCCACTCATAATCTAATACTTCCTCTTTTTGTGTGATTATATTATCGCTAGTTGGTTTTGCGGTATAGAATACAACATCCTTAATAATACCATCACTAGGTGAATATGTGATTTTATGCGATCTAGTCATATCAACTTCGATATCTAAATTTAGTTCTTCTTTAATTTCTCTTTTTACACATTCTAGTATAGTTTCATTTTCTTCTATATGTCCTTTTGGAATAGATGTATGTCCTAAAGTCATATGTTCAATTAAATATAGTATCTTACCATTATCTACCTTATATAGAAGTGCACCATAACTATATTCTTTTTTGATATCTTTCTTATCCATAAGAACTAAAGCCTCATATTTATCTAATATTAAATAATTATCGCTTTTATTTATTTTATCATAATTATCAAAAACTAATTCGAAGTTAATATCTCTTAGTTTTTTTGGAATATGATATTTTATTCTTTTGTTTGAGAAATTACCTATAATTAAATATGTTTCATTATCTTTAGATCTAGTATATGCGATAACCTTATTATTTGAATGACTATATTCTTTAGTTAAACCAAATGTTAATGTTTGACTATTCTTTTTAAGATTGATTAGATACTGGTAAAACCTATATATAGATTTATTAGATGATAAATCTTTTTCAACATTTACTTCTTTATAGTTATCACATACTTTCATCCAAGTGATATGCGATTCATTAAATCCAGCGTTAGCTTTATCATTAAAACTCATTGGGGTTCTTGCGTGATCTCTAGCGCCAATATTAATTAATTTAAGTGCTTTTTTATTAGAAAAATGAAGCTTGCGCATGAGATTATAAACCATATGTGTGGTTGGATCTTTAAATTCATTAAGAGGGGTTTTATCCATGTTGGTCATCCCAATTTCTTCTCCCTGATAAATGAACACAGTCCCAAGACCTAAAAATACTATTGTAGATAAGAATGTCGATCTAATATATCTACTTACGTTTTGATCTAATCCAAAGCTTGATATAGACCTAGGTAGGTCGTGGTTTTCAAGTACTAGCGTATTCCAGTAGTAGTTAGTATCTCTAGTTTGACCTTTAAATAATCCTTTCTTAAACTGTTTTAAATTAAATCTTTTAGGCAAATATTTAAGTCCAAGAAGTGAATCTGATTTATTGATTGAAAAATCGAATATCGCATCTAGTTCATTTTCTCTTTTATCAATATATTTTAATAAATCATCTTCATTTGGTGTATATGATTCACCTACGATAAATGAGTCATATTTACTAAATGATTTAGAGTTAAATTCTTTTAAAAATTCGTGAATTCTTGGACCATCTATAAAGAATTTGCCTCCTCTTGGAAACGCTATTATTCTATTATCATTTTTAAATGGATAAAGCTTGCTGTAGAGGTTAAAGACATCAAGTCTAAATCCATCTACTCCAAGTTCAAAATAATAATTGAATATATCTGTTATTTCATTTCTTAATTCTTCGTTTTCAAAATTTAAATCAGGTTGATATTTATTAAAGATATGAAGATAAAAATCATCCGTACCTTCTACATTTTCCCAAGCTGAGCCAGTAAATGATGACTGATAATTAGTTGGAGGTTTAAGCTTACCAGATCTTGTTCTTATGCCTTTTCTAAAAATATAATAATCTCTATATTTAGATTTTGGATTCTTAATAGCTTCTTTAAACCACTTATGTTCACTTGATGTATGGTTTATCACCATATCCATTATTACTTTAATATTTCTATTATGACATTCTTCTATTAGCCTTTTAAAATCATCCATCGTGCCAAAAAGAGGAGATATTTTTTTATAATCTCTAATGTCATATCCATAATCGTGATTAGGTGAATCATATAATGGACTAAACCATATCGCATCTATTCCTAAATCTTTAATATAATCTAATTTAGATATGATTCCTTCAATATCACCTACACCATCATTATTTGAATCTTTAAAGCTAAATGGGTATATCTGATATATAAACGATGTTTTATACCAATCTGTTTTCAATTTAAAATCACCTTCTATTTATATTATACAAAAATTTGATAATTTGTTTATAAACAAATTCAAGTTGTTATATAATTAACTTGGAGGTTTTTATGTCAGCGCTACTAAATTTCAATATACTAAAACTTATTTTATCTATCACAAAAGACAAGACTGTCACTAAACCAATTGTAGAACCTATGCCTGAAAAATTTAGAGTTAAATCTAAATTAGAAGAATTAGATGTTTTTGATGATGGACTAGATGAAAAATATGATTCATTTATTAGTGAATGCGAATTTGATGAAAGTGTTCATCTAAATAGATTATTAGTTCATCATAATGGAGTACTCGTTTATTCATACGCTAAAGAACCATATGATATTAATTCATTCAATTATTGTTTTAGTTTAACTAAAAGTATTATTGGTCTAGGAATAGGATTATTATATGATGAAAAGAAAATAAAATTAACTGATAAAGTATATAAGATATTCTATCCACGTTCTATTCCTGTTAACTTAAATAGCACAAAAATCACTGTAAAACATTTGCTAACAATGTCAACAGGGTCTAAATTCAATGAAGCATCTAGTGCAGTTTCAAAAGAGTGGATTAAAGACTTCTTTAATGATGGAAATAAATTTAAGATCGGACAAGGTTTTGACTACAATTCTTTAAATTCATATATATTAAGTGCGCTAATAGATAAACTTTCTGGTTCTACTGCTGAAGAATATCTAAGGACTAAATTATTTAATCCTTTAGGAATAGATGATTATATATTTGAAAAATCACCTGAAGGAATAGAAAAAGGTGGATGGGGAATATATCTATCACCTATTGATATGGCCAAGTTTGGACTTCTTATACAAAATAATGGCGTATACAATAATAAGCGTATAATAAGTGAAAAATGGATAAACATGATGACATCAAGTCAAAACCCAGTTAGAATGAAAGGTCAAGATTATGATTATGGCTATCAAATCTGGACCAATGAAAAAGATAAAATAGTTCAGCTAAATGGACTATTTAATCAGGACGTTATTATTTATAAGAATACTGGATATGTTGTGACATTATGTTGTTCGAATAATGATTGTTTCCATACAAACAATGTTTTAAGTATCGCTAAAAAGTACTTTAATACTTTAGATATGATCACATATCCTCACTATGAAAGGAATAATGAATATAGCGATCCTTCTTTATTAACAGTATTATCTCCTTTATTCAATAATAAATATGAATTAAGAAAGAATAAACAAGGATACGATACTACTGTTTTACCAATAATCATTCAAATGTGTTTAAATGAATATTCTACAGGTTTAAAATACATCAGCTTAAAAGAGAATAAAAAAGATTATTCAATCAAATTTAAAGAAGAGAAAGAAAGCTATACTTTATATTACAATTTTGATTCATATACTAGACAAGTTCTATCTTTATACGGAAACACATATGATGTGAGTGTGAAAGGATATTTAAGAAGAGAGGATAGTGGTGAATCATATATTCTGTTGAAAGTTATATTCTTAGAATTCGCATCAGTAAGATATATTAAGATATCTAAGGTAATTAATAAAGATGAAATAGAGATTCATTTTAAAGAGAATCCAGGAATCAATTTCATAGAGAATCTAATATATACTCAAGATGAAAAAACAATAAAGTTTATTGAAAAAACTACTAATAGAATTGGTGAAGAAAATGTCATAAATAAATTGACTGATTTCTTATACCCATATCTAAGATTAAAACTCAAGCCAAAGAACAATAAATAATATGGATAATATAAATAGTTTTAATGTTAAAGATGCGTTAAATATATTAAAAAATGGTGGAGTCGTATTTACTATAATCAAAAATGAACCATCCTTCTTTAAATATGAAAACAGCTTAATATTCTCATTCAATAACAAATCAAGTTTTTATATATCTACTGATGATTTTATTGAATTATATGTACTAAATAGTTTCTATTTATATGAAGAAAATAATGAAGAAACTATAGACATAGCTAGAGATAATGAATACTATTCTATGAATAGTATCAAAAAGTAAAAAATTATTAAAAAAATATAGTTAATTTGTTATTGTAAATAACAAATAAAAAAGTTAAATTATTATTGATTATAAATTTTTGAGGAAAATACAATGAATTATCCAATAAAAGGCACATTTATTGACGAAATTACATACGATATTAAAGACCAAAAATGGACTTTTGAAAATTGGGCTAAAGATCTAGACAATATGAAAGCTGTTGGTATAGATACAGTTATTTTCATCAGAGGCTTCTTCTGCGATAAAGCTATATTCCCATCTAAACTATTGTCTAATAAAGATGGTGTTATAGATCTCGCAGACTTTATTTTAAAAGAATGCGAAAAAAGAGATATGAAAGTCTTCTTTGGAATGTATATAAAGAATTTGACATGGGATGATGGAGATAGTGAAAACGAAATTAAAATGAATGATATTTTCACTGATGAAGTTATTGAAAGGTACTCAAAATATAAATCATTCTATGGTTGGTATATTCCACATGAAGTTGGTAATGACGTATTAAATATTACTGATATCTTCTATTCTCTATCAAAAATGTGTAAAGAAAAAACACCTGATAAGAAAGTACTAATCAGTCCTTTCTTCTATACTAATGTACTAGTTGAAAAAGATGAAATATCTCCAATTGATACATTTGCGGAATGGGATAAAATATTCACAAAATCAGGAAATAATATTGATTATTGTGCATTCCAAGATGGTTCATCTCCTGAAGAACATATAGGTGAATATTTTAAATATGTTAAGAAAGCGTGTGATAAACACGGTATTGAACTATGGGCGAATGTAGAATCATTCGAACGTAGTGGTGATTATTTTGAATCTTTAGATGTAGAGACTCTAGACTATCATATCAATATCGTTAAACCATATGTTTCTAATATAATTACATTTGAATTTTCTCACTTTATGAGCCCACAAGCTGACTCAATCAAAGCTAGAAAATTATATGAAGACTATAAAGAAAAATATAGATAGTTGCCTTATATAAATACTCCAAATCAGCCGATTTGGAGTATTATTTTATTCTTGGTAATACGGACATTCTAATTTTACAAGCGCCATATGGATATAATCTTATTACTTCTTTTGCGCCATATCCATTACTATATGTTTTAATATTTGGAGTAAATCTAAAATGACCTCTGATTCTTTCTGTTTCTTTTTTGAATTCATTTGTTGAAGTAGGGACTATTCTTTTTCTTATTTCTTTTAATGAATATATTTTATGCGCTTCAATTTCTATCGCTAAAGGTATGTTATCTAAATCCCATTTATATCCATTTGAATTAAGATTAATTAATTTAGGATTTACTTCTTCTAAATTTATTCCATAATTCCATGGAATTGACGAATAAATATTATATATTGGATAACCATATTCTTCTATAAAATATTTATTTCTTTTACCCTTTTCACCAAGAGAATATAATAGTGGTCCTTTTTCTACTATTACACCATTTCTTTCATATACGCTTACTTCTATTTTTGAATTTAGAACTAATTTAACCACATCATTCTTATTTAAATTATCAATTACGATAAAACCTTTTTTAATATCGTAATTCTTAGTTTCACCATTTATATATAATTTATAGCCATTTGAATATGATGGGATTCTTAAACCTAAATTAAAGAAGTTATCGTATGTACCACTAAAAGAATAGTTTATTTCTTCATTAAATGGATAATCAGTTTCTTCTTTTATTACTAGTTTTTTATTTCCGAATTTTATTTCTGATAAAGAAGAACCATAGAATATTGAATAGATAGTTTTATTATGTGACATCCACATTCTACTTACAAAATTAGGGAAAAACCTGTTCACATTCCCTTGACAACACTGAGTCACATGACCTGGTTTATACTGCATCCAGTCTTGTCCTCTTCTATAATAGTTATGATTTGAACTGTTATCTAGAACGATTTGATTCACGCCAGAAAAGTATTGTAGGGCTTTAAAGTCTTCTAATACCGCACCTATTCCTGCATTATAAATACACTTTTCTATTAAATCAGCGTACTTTCCATCTTTAGTCGCCTTTAATAAATATCCAAGTGACCAAGTGTAGTCTGATATATCACATGTTTCATGAGTTTCATTTGGTTTTTTACCTCTTAAAAACTCATTAGAACTTACGCATCCATCTGGAAGTAAATGATACTTTTCTAACTTTTTATATGCGTTTATACTTGGTTTAAGATATTTTTTATTTCCAGTATACATATAGATAATTGAACCAAGCTTTGCGATTTCATTATATGTTACACCATGTTCATATGGAACGGTGTTATTTAACATATTTATTTCAAGATTATGTTCATTTACATATTCTGGATCTTTTTTTCTTTTTTGAAAATCTTCATAGGTTTTAATGGCGTAATCTAAGAGTTCTTTATTTTTAGTTATTCCATATACTAATAACATTATTTCAATATTAGTTACGTTTCTTCCTTCGCTATAATCTACTCTATTGTTTAAATAATGGTTTTCTATTTTTTTAATTAATTCAATATCATGGTTTTCATAATATTTAGAGAATACCGCTCTAAAGAATACTGTGTGTGGCCACCTATTCGTCTTTTTAGGATCTTTTAAAAATGACGGACCAATATAACCATCTTTATCAATATTATCAAAGACATCATATATTATTTTTGATGTTTTTTCTTTTAGATTCTTATCATCTAATAATCTACCTAAAGTGGTAGCGCCATCAAGGTGATATGCGGTCTGTTCAAAAGGAACCCATTTCCAAAGTGGATCCATTTTATTTAATGCTTCTTCATCAAAAATGTTCCAGCTAAAAGATTTAAAAGGCTCACCAGTCTTTTCAATATTTCCAGTGAGCCCATTGTTTTGTAAATTAAGAAAATCTTTTAACCAGCCATCTGGATGAACAATAAATTTAGATTCATCAAATTTTTGGTAGTTTTTCATAAATTAAACAAATTCTTTATCATCAAATATACATAATACGCTAGATAGGCATCTCATAACGTGGAATGGACCTTTATATGTGCAGCCTTTACAAGGAGGCATAGTTGGAAGACCATCACGTCTTAAATATCCATACCATTCACCATACTTTCTATCAGAGAAATGTTCAAATGCGTATTTAGTTAATTTCTTGAACCATTCAAGATATACTTCTTTCTTTGTAGTTTTATATAGAAGTAGTGACGCAACTATTCCTTCGTTATGAGGCCACCATAATTTCATATCGTGTTCATAGCTTTCTACAGGCTTATTTTCTGCGTCTTTAAAATAGAATACACCTTCATATTCGTTGTCCCAGCCGATATTAATCGCATCAGTAAATACTGTTTCAGCGAATTCTTGAAGTTCTTTATCATTTCTATAAATTGCTTCTTCAAGAAGGAATAATGAACATTCCATATCATGTCCAGGATTAACTATTCTTCCTTCTGATACTTCACTTAAATATTTATTATCCACTGTGATGTTTTCTAACATACAATGTAAATCTTTATTATAGTGCTTCTTTATTTCACTTAAATAGAAATCAATGTTTTTATTATATAAGTCAAGGCGCTCTTTATCTACTTTTCTCATAATAGATGAAACATTAAGAAGAATCATAGGTCCAGCCATAGCTTTTAAGTTTCTTGTTTCAGGATATGTTTTAGGGAAAATTTTAAATGGATCAGTTGAACCATCCTTAAATATATTCGCAATCAAATCATATACTTTTCTAGCGTCTTCTAAATATTTAGTTTCTTTTGTTGCGTAATAGTATTCTGCGCAAGCTGAAACATAGAAAGATTCACTGAACCAGTATCTTCTTTTTCTTAAAGGTAATCCTTCTTTAGTGACAGTAAAATACATTCTACCATCTTTATCAAAACAGTGTTCATTTAAGAAGTCTATACAACTTTTAGCGAACTTTAGATATTCATCATTCTTTCCGAATAGATTAGATAGATGTGAATACATCCATCCGCATCTTCCCTGCATCCAAACTGATTTATCAGTAGAGAATACTTTTCCTTCTCTATCTAAACAGTTTAAGACACCGCCATATGTTTTATCCATTCCATTGTTTAACCAGAAAGGAGCACAATACTTATCTAATTCTTCCTTAAATAATCCGTAATACTCTTTTTTTAATTCTTCCATTGATTCCATTTTCTATCCTCTATTCAACAATCTTGTTTGAGACAACTAGTAATCCGTTAGCAGGAACTGTGACATACGCAACACCATTAGATGCGTCAATTACCTTAAATGATTCTGGAAGCACACACGCTCTATCCTCTGGTATCCATGATTCAGTTACTTTGTAAGCGTTCATTTGTTGAGGATGAGTAGATAATGTGTTTACTACCGCAATCTTTTTAGATTCATTAGATGTATTTGCGATATAGTATGACCATGAACCATCTAAAAGTTCAAACGCTACAATTGCGATATCTCTATCTTCATCATCATATTCACTTTTAAGTTCTTCATTAACCTTATAAGCGTAGGCGCCTCTATCTGTGTATCTCGATACCATTGCGTAGAAATAGTATTCAGGGTGAGCTGCCCATGATATATATTCTGGATTAACAACATTTGAATCTCTATACATCCATAAACCCATAGTATGTATATATGAATTAGTGAAGAATGTGTCGCCTAGAATATAGTGGTCAAAAGCTGTTACACCCGCTTTCGCAGCTTCAATACAGAATCTTGCGATATATAATCCTGCAGAATAATCATCTATATCAGTTTTATGTACCGCATCTGTGAAGTGTTTTCCTTGACAGAATTCACTGATAGCGAAATCAGTTTTCCCATAATATTTTACCACATCAAGCATATCAGTAAAATAGTTTCTTATTGATTCATTTTCACAAGTATAATCCCAGTTATAGTTTCCTGTACAACAAACATCAAAAATATCTTTTACTGTTTCAAACTCTTCTTTGTAATATTTTGGAACACCGCCATTTTCTGAACAACCGATAAATAGAATCTTATCCTTAATTCCTTCTTTAATTAATCTATCTCTAATGATTCTACAGCTTTCTACATATGAATCCCATGATTTTACACCATTTTCATTGAAGAATGATTCAGATATATTAGATATGCCCCATATACAAGTATATTTCTTAACTTCAAGCAAATATTTAGTTACTATAACAATGTTTTCAGCATATTCATCAAAATCAGTTGGGCCAGTAACCCAATAATTTGATACACTTGAAGAATCTTCACCTAGCCAAGTTCCTTTATATTTACCATCATATGATTCAAACCAGTGATAACAACCAGATAATGAAAAATCTACTTTAATAGAATATTTTTCGCATAAATCAAGCACTTTATATAACGCTTGCATTTCTGCGCATTCAAAATCAACATCTTTTGAATCATAATCGAATACATTTGGATCATCGTTATCATTCGCCCTTTCTAGAAATTCAGGGAAATACTTAATTCTAGTGTATTTTAAATTCATTTCTTTGATTCTATTTTCCCAGATTTCTTCATCTTCTTTTGTCATATTGTTCCAAGGCATGAAGATGTCGGTATCCATTTGAGCACCAAATCCAATTAAAGGCGCATCATTTTTTTCACCAATATCATATCTTTGATACTCACTTAATACTTCAATATTATTTGGGTCTAAAGAATTATTTGTTGTAGATATATCAGTTTTATTATTATTTGTGGTTTTATTTTCTTCTGTATTCTTTTCGCATCCTATAACAAATATCATAGTTAGCACAAATAATATACTAAATAATAATTTCTTCATTATCATTTGCCTCACTTTTTATTAGATAAAATAATTATTCCATTAGCTGGTATATTCACATATGCGATACCATTCGATGTATCAATATCTTTTTGTTTTTCAATTAATTTAATAGTTGCGTCTTCTCCGAATGGAACACTTGAAGCAGTTAACCTAAACTGTTTCATTTCTTCTGGTCTATTCATATTCTCGTTTACAATCGCAACTTTCTTTGATTCATTTGAGATATTAGCCATCACATATGTCCATGAACCATCTGGAAGACGTAACGCAGTAATACAGATATTTGGATCAATGTTTTCACTATAATTGTTTGTTATAGGGTAGATTTCACTACCAATATCTGTATATCTCATAATCAAACTCCAAGCGTACCATATAGGCTTAGCTTGATAGTCGATATCAGAATCTTTATAGTATGTTTTAGCGAATCTGAAAAGGCCCTCTTCATTGACTATTCCATCATAACTACAATCTGCGAAAACGAAATATTTAATATTCGTACATCCAGCATTCGTTAAGTTAATAAAGAATCTTGTCATAGTCATCGCTCTATCATATGTTTCAGTATCAGCGTTTGTAACAGCGGTTATGAAGTTTGCGGTTCCACTTTCAGCTACACCCCAACTTAATCCATACTTTTCGCAAACATCAACATGTTCTTTAGCGAAATTATACATCGCTTCATTAGATGATGGAGTGACAGTATTACCACGAACATCCATTGCGCCTCTAAAACAATATACAGATGAATCAACCTTATCATATCCACAGTTAAGACTTAAATATTTATTTTCTAAATTGTTAGCGTTATTTCCATAATCAGCTGGTCCAGAGAATTTGATTTTTTCTCTTATACCTAGCTTTTTAAGTCTACCATCTATGCTTAAAGCGATAGATTTATACATATTTAAATCGCTAATAACACCTTCAGGTTCAGGGAATATACTATATTCATATAAACAAGTATATTTCTTTGTTTCAATTAAATAATAAAGACATGATGCGACACTTTCAGCGTATTCTTCTACTGGGTTAGATACGTATTTACTAGATGGCGCAACCATCCAGCCGTTAATACCATCATCACCGTAAGTTCCACCTAAAAAACTTCCATTATATCTACCATCTTCTGATTTAAATGTTGTTCTACATCCATACCAACTTAAATCCACATTTATATGATTCTTTTCAAACAAATCAAGAAGCTGATATAGGTGCTGCATTTCTAAAGAATTAAAATCAACATTTTTTGAATTATAATCAAATGAAAATGGATCATCATTATCATTTCCACGTTCATACATTTCAGGATAGAATCTGATTCTTACAGCCTGTAAGTTAGATATGTTTACTGCGTTTTCAAATACGCTCCACTCTGTTACTTTATTATTATATGGATCAATAACGCAAGTATCAAATTGTGCGCCAATTCCTTCAGTTAACCTCTTAAGCGGTTCTTTTAGATCATATCTAACATATCCGCTAGCGATCATTGAATCATCTACCTTATAATTCATTTCACTTGTCGTATTATTATTTTGCGTTATATCGCTACTCATATTTTTTGATTGATCATTATTTGTATTTGTAGTTTCTTTATTACATGCGGTAATTAAAAGAATCAATGAAAGTATTATCGCAAATGAAATTATCTTTTTCATCTGCGTTACCTATAATCTTTCTTTTCTTTTATATAATACAACTGCGCCCATTACTGGAAGAATAGATAAAATAGATAGTGCGATACCGCCTTTACATCCACTCTTTTTATTTGAGCTATCTTGTTCATCGCTAATTGGTTCTTCATCAGTTTTGACAGTAGTAGGTTCATCAACTTTAGTTGTCTTATTTGGATCAACTTCAGGTTCTCTTACTCTAAGTCTTACATCATTAGATGCTTCTTTTTCCCCATCAGTTGCGGTGAAATGAATTGTATATGTTCCAGCTTCATCTGGAGTCCATACAAAATATCCATTTCTTATAGTTCCAAATGGTTCGCCTTTAATTGATGATGTATAAGTTAATTTTTCAGTTCCATCATATTCAAATAATTCAGATAACTTAATTTCTAATTCTTCACCAGTTTCATAATATGCTTGAGGTGAATAATTTAAAACTGGGTCAAGTTTAACTTCAGGACGAGCACATCTCTCATATGGAGTTGCGAGAGTAGGATCTTCTAAATCATCATATGATGTTATTTGTAGTTTTTTAATGTCGCATTTTACACCAGTATTTTCAGTAACATAATTAGATGCGAATGATGAAGAAGCCCATAATCCTAAATAACCTTTTTGAGTTGAGAATGGGATAACTTCTTCTTGAAGATTAGTATTTGAATAATATACGTTAGATTGATAATATGAGAATTGTTCAACACCATCAATATAAACTGAAATAGTAATTCCTTCTTCTTCAGGTCTAGGTCTTGCAGGGTTTTTACTTCTTGTAGCTTTAGTAACTATTGAGAACCAGTGATATTCATTATCACACCAATCAGTTTTTGCAGGACCTGATTTTAAGAAATATCTATTACTTCCTGCGCCATCAAATGTTTCGTTAATCAATAATTGACAACAGCTATTTCCGCCAATTCTTTCAAAACAAACTGAAAAGTGACCTTTATTCATTGTCCAAGGACAAGCGGCTTGCGCAACGTTTTCTACCTGTTTCGCATCTTCAAAATCGATAAAGAATGTAACATATAGATTGCACCAATCGTTTCCTTCAATCTCAAAATCAGATGGAGATGGTAAATATAGATTAGCGTACATATCCATTCTAAATTCATTGAATTTGTTTGTTTGATATAAAGCGTAGTTTGCGGTTGCGAGATTGATATTTTCCATAGTCAAATTGCCTGAATCAAAACTCGTTTTACCTGCGCCTATTTCTACTGTATTCCAATCGTATTCCCAGTTAGCTAAATTATTAACTTCGGCTACTTCAATTAAATTTTCATTAGATTCACTTTCTTCAGCATTTACATTTTTAACATTAAAACATAGCACAAATATAGATAGATTCAATATAAAAACTAATAGTAAACTAATAACTTTTTTCATGATTATCACCTATCTTGATGCTTTATACAATTTATATTGATTTGTTAACCATTCAATATAATCTGAAGCTTGTTCACGATATTTCGCTACTGAAGCAGCAAATGTTGTATCTGGATCTTTTGTTCCAGCCCATGCTAATGTTGCGCAGTCTAGATAGATTCCTGCTTCTGCAGTTATGAAATTAGTTGTTATTTGAGCGCTTGCTCCATAGAACAACATACCATCTGTAGGGTTAGATAAGCATTTATAATTTCTTGCTTTAGTTATCCAATTTCTTTCTTGTTCAGTGTACTGCATTGGGATTCTATATGATAAGTCATCATTGTGAACTAATGCGAATACTCCAGAATAAGATTTATGAGTTATATAATATTCATCTGGATAATCATAATAATCATCTCCATATTCTGATTCGATCCAGTGTTCACCCTTTATACCATATGCGCATAATTCATAATTTTCTTTGCTAGAATACATCCAGTTGAGATATTGAATTAATAGAGGAACCTTTTTACTTCTCTTATTGAATACGATACAATCTGTATTTTTAGATACTTCTACAAATGCTCCACTATTTTCGATTGCGTTACCATTTTCATCAACCGCATCAAGTGGATCTAAAATAGTGAATTCAGCGTTAGGTTCTATTTCTTTAACTCTTCTTACTACATCAATTAAATTAGTGATAGTAGGGTTTGCGAAGTATACTGCAGTTTTACCTGCTGCTAAGTTAGATAATCTATTATTGTTAGTAATAGTCATATTATCTGCTTCCCAGATTCCATCTTTAACCCAAGTATATTCTTGTTTTAATACTTTTCCGTAATTTTCACTAATCCATCCAGGAACAACTTCCTTTATAGATCCATCACTATTATAGTTAATAGAACGATACTGATAGCCAGTAGAATCCATACAACCTGCAAGTAATGTGAATTCCATATCGTATACTGAACCAGATAAAGGAGTAGTACATTCTGGAATTTCGTTTTTCATCTTTCTTACCATTGTATCGAAATCATTTAATGTTCTACACCAAGTTAATGTACCATTAGAAGCTTCAGCTTCTTCTTTAGATTCAGTATATCCAACTTGTCTCATATAATCTTTTCTGATTAACACAGCTTTTTGTTTAGTAATATTTTGAGATGGAATACCAATGATTGTATCATTGTAACTTGTTACTGCATTAAGTGAATCTTCAGTTAAAGTGCTTATGATATTAGGGCCATATTGTCTAAGCATAGATGTGATATCTAATGTAACATCTTGGTTTAGAATTGTTTCTTCAATACCTGCTTGACCTAAATATGATACTGCAGCGTCCCATGTTGATGCAGCCATAACTGCACCGAATGTAGTTGAGAATGTTGAATGAGATTCATATAGGACATTCAATTTTATAGCGAGTCCTGTATCTTCCCAGAACTTTCTTTCTATCGCTTCTTCTACCGTGTTTTCATCAACTCCTTTAACATAAGAGCCATAAACGTTAGATTCATCAACATAGATAGTTATTTCAACTCTATTAGCTTTAGCTTCAGCCCAAGTTGAATATTGTCCATTTTTAGTAGAACTCTGCTCATTAGAGTTATTTGAACCTTCAGTGGTTGTTTGTTTTTTAGTATCTTCAGTTTTATTACAACCTACAACTAAAAACATTAAGCAAATTAATAATAATGTAAAAATTGTTTTTTTCATATATTTTGCTCCTTTCTATTACTCTTTTACGGAACCTGCCATAGTTCCCTTAATGAAAAACTTTTGTACAAATGGATACGCTATTACTATAGGTATTAGTGAGATTATTACTGCTGCTGCTCTAATACCGCTATAGTTAAGAGATGTGTTTCCAAAATATGCTTTTAAGAATTCATCACTATCTTCTAGCCTTCTAATAAATGCTTGAATAGGCCATAAATCATAGTGATTTGAATCTATGAATAATGATGCCTGGAACCAGTCGTTCCATACTCCAACTGATGTATAGAGGATTATTGTTGCGATAATAGGGAATCCTAATGGAAGCGCAACTCTAAATAACACTTGAACATTTGATGCTCCATCAAGTTCTGCTGCTTCATATAGTGATTCTGGTATTCCTGTAAAGAAATTTCTAACTAGTAATATATACCATGCGCTAACACCACTTGGGAGTATTATTGCCCACCAAGTATTGATTAAACCTAAACTCTTAATTACTAAGAAATAAGGTATTGTTCCTCCTCCAAATAACATTGGAATAATATAGTAGAATGAAATAATCTTTTTAAATTGTAATTTTCTTCTAGTTAGCGCATAAGCAGCTAAAGAAGTATTGATTACCATTATTATTACAGTTCCAATCATTATAATGATGGAATTAAGTATAGATCTAGCAAACTGACTAGATTCCATATTAAAGATTGCTTTGTAATATTCTAAAGAGAATTTTTTGATAAATAATGTATATCCATATCTTGTAAGTTCGTTTGTAGCAGTAAACGATGAATTGATTACAAGAAGTATAGGAATAATGAAGAGTAATGCGAATAGTATCATTAAGAAAATGTTGAATACATCAAATACTTTTTCGCCTCTTGTTTTTAATATGCTACTAGTATGTTTTCCTCTTTTCATAACTAGTAAGCTCCTTGAATATCGTGTTTCTTAAGGATATGGTTACTTACAACTACTAGAATTAGCGCAACTAATCCTTGAAGCATGCCCATTGCCGCAGTGCTGCTATATGCTGCTGCATTGGAAATATTTTCATATACAATCATTCCTATAGTATCTGTAGTATCTCTTAATAATGCAGAGCCTCTAACCATTGTATATATTTGATCAAAGTCATCTTTTACTAAGTTTCCTAAACTGAAGACTATTTGAATTCCTAAAACTGGTAATAATCCAGGAATCGTCACATGGAATAACTGTCCAATTCTATTAGCTCCATCAATTTTCGCAGCTTCATATAAAGATTGATCTATTCCTGATATAGCTGCTAGATATACAATAGTTGAATATCCTGCAGTCTTCCACATTGCGGTAAATGTTAGGATGAACCTCCAGTATTTTGGCGATGCATAGAAATTGATTGGCTCATGATGGAAGAATATTAGTATTTTATTGATTGTTCCACCATCTGTTGCGAGAATTACATATGATATAGTTGATATTACAACCCATGAAATAAAGTATGGGAAATATGATATAGTCTGTACAGATTTCTTAAATAATCCTTCTTTTAAGTAGCTAAATAATACAGCTAGTACTATTGCGATTAAGAAGCCAAAAATGAATTTCCAAAATGCGAGAATAAATGTATTTGCTACTATTTTACCGAAGTTTGATGTAGGTGATGTGAACAAATCTATAAAGTTTTTAAGTCCACCTTGAGATGCCCATTCAGATCCCCATATTCCATCATATATCTTATAATTCTTAAATGCGAGAATTACTCCACCCATAGGAAGATACGCAAATAAGAACAAGAATACCATTGATGGCAACAACATCAAATAAAGATCATAGTTTTTAATAATTACTCTAAATTTCTTTGATTTAAAGAATCTCTTAAAACTTCCTTTTATAATTCCAATAATCATCAAAGTTAGTAATATAGCGCCTAAAGTTGATAATATACCAATAAGTAAGTAATTTGGTGCTAAATCAAAATATACAAATCCTACAAAACAGTTTACATTTTTTATTTCTGGATCTTTATCCACAACTGTTAAAGTCGCTTGTTGAGATACAGGTAAAACAGTGATTGATGATTTTGTTACATTTTCTACATTTTTAGATGCGTATACTTTAATGTTTCCGCTAAAATTAAATGTGATGCTTTCTAGTCCTTCAATATCTACGATAAAGAATGTGAATATCTTTCCTTTTTTATTTTTGCTTAATGGACCATTATCACTAAAGAAATCAGTAATTTCTTCACTATTTAATTCAGTTCCATCTAAATATTTTGGAGTTATTTTTGCATTTTCATCACCAAATCTAGCATTTTTAAATGAATATTTGGTGTTCGTTACTAATTTAATTAAAGATTTGTAAGAGCCATATAGCCAATAATCTTGAAGTAGTGAGATACTATCGTATTCTTGAATAAAGTCTTGACTATCTTTATAAGTATAGATACCTAAATCTCCACCAGTGCTTGATTGAGATAAGTATTGAATTCTCATAAATGAAAGTTTAACAGAATAATAATCATCGTATTCTTTAATTCTTTTTAACTTAACTCTATCTTCCATTCCTGAGTCGACTTCTGCAGCATTTATTATATCTTTAACTACTTCGTCAACTTCTTCTCTTGAATAGGTTTGTTCAATTCCATCTTTATCTTTATACACTTTAGCTATTTTTAAATCTAAAGTGCCACTACCATCTCTTTTTAAATTCATCTCTATTGACGTACATGAAGATAATAAAAGACAGAATATTATAGTTAAAATCAGAATCATTATTCTATTTGGAATTTTCAGCTTTTTCAAGTTAATACCTCCAAGTTAATGACATCATCTCTAATTTATATATTAAATAATCGAGATTATGTTGTTTTCAAATTCATACCATAGAGGATGGCATATGCCACCCTCTATTTATTAATAAATAATCGTTAACAATTATTCAGTTTCTTTTCTTCTCTTAGTTGCGATAGCGATAAGAGATATTCCTAGAAGAATGAATGATGAGCTAGCGAATACGCTAGATTTACATCCTTTCTTCTTAGTTTCTGTAGGTTTCGTATTATCAGTAATTGGTTTTTCTGGAGAAGTTGTTGGGTTTTCTTCTTTTGTTGTAGGATTTTCATCCTTAGTTGTCTTTTGTGTTGCTTCATATGCATCAAGTGCAGTTTTAACAGTTGTTAGAATAGTCGCATCCTTAGTTAATAATGCTTTTTCATCATCAGTTAATGCATTATAAGCTGCTAATGCAGTTTCATAAGCTTCCTTCATTGAAGCGTAATTGCTTTCAGTGATTGTAGCGCTTAATCCATTTAACATAGCGTCTACATTGTCAGCTTTTTCTTGTTTTTGCATTTGAGCTTGAACTTCATCAAGTTTAGCTTTAACTTCCGTTAATGTAGAAGCGTTTGTGACCATTGCTTTTTCTTCATCAGTTAATGCTTTATATGCATTGTTAGCTGCTTGATAATTTGAATTAACAGTTTGATAATTATCTTTATTAACATCTGCAGTTAATTGATTAATTAGATTAACCACTTCATTAACGTGCATTTCTTTTAACATTTGAGCTTTAACAGCTGCGCCATCATATTCAGTTACACCATCAACATAGATCCCTCTAACAGTCATTCCTTCACCGTTACCATTGTTGATAGGATTTGAAACGAACATTTCAAGGCCAAAGTAAGATGCACCTTCAGAATATGTATTAGTTGAAGTATATTCTCTTACGAATGTCTTTCCTGATTCTCCACCAGTTAATGTAAATGTAGCTTTGAATCCTTTATAAACTTCACCTTCATATAAATCAGTAGTCTTAATCTTTAAAACTGTATAGTTCTTATGGATATAGAAAATATCGTTTTGAGATCCTTCTTCATCAGTTGGATAATCTAAAGATGTTGTCCAATTGGCGATTGGGTTACCATTAGCGTCTGTAGTCATTGGTAATTCGCCGTTAACACATTCGATAACTTTGAATCCATCACCACCTATTAACAATACTGCATAGTTTCCAGATTGTACCCAGCTTCCGGCATTATGACATCTTCTAATAGAATCTAATTTGAATACGAAGTAATAGTTACCCCAAGCGTTATCGTATAATCTTGAATCTAAAACAAATGTTACTTCTTTTTCGTTTTCAATCTTTTTAGTGATATATACACTAGCGTCTTTTTCAGAAGTATTAATCTTTAATCCATTGTTATCAGCGCTAAATCCTTCAAAACCATTAAGTTCCATGAAGTTATCTACAGTTGTTGCGAAGTTATATCCTTCAATCTTATGAGCTTCTTCATATTCGCTTAAAGCAGTTAAAGCATTTGTTAAATCAGCACTGTTATATACTAAAGCTTTTTCTTCATCGTATAATTTATCGTATTCAGTTTTAGCTTTACTGATAACTTTTAATGATTTTCCATAATTAGTAATTGGTAAAGTTATTTCGTTTATTAACGCTACTACTGGATCAGCATAACTTAATAAATCTTCAAATTCAGCTAAATCATCTACCGCTTTCTTTAATGCTTCTTTTTCAGAATCAGTAAATACAGCCTTTTGTTCATCACTTAGTTTATTAAATTTAGTTTGAGCGTCTTCTACTAATGCTTTGTTAGTTAAATAGTTTTCTCTAGTAAATGCTTCAGTAGGTAATTTTTCGATAGCTAATCTCGCTAATACGCTAACGTCAACATTATCTAAATCAGATTTAACTTTTCCTAATTTTTGAGTTTCTTCATCTGTAACTAGAGCTTTTTGGCTTTCAGTTAGAACTTCATATAATTCATTTGCTTTTTGATATGCAGTAGAAACAGTTGAGTAGTTATCTTCATTTATTGATTCATATGATATAGCTGCTAATGCATCCTTGAATAAGCCTGCATGATACATATCTTTAGTATATGAAGATTCACTATCAATTACCGCAATTCTATTTAAGCTATTATTATCGTTTAATGTTCCGTTGCCGGTTGTATGAGCGAAATATAATTGTTGAGAACCCCATAAGGCTTTGTTATTTGATGAGAATTCACAAGTATAAGTATTTCCATCATTGCTTGTATGCTTTGATGCGAAGAATGTCATTTTAACATCTACGCCATTTGCAGTATCAGTTGTTTCAATTGTGAATGTTGTTAATTGGTTGAATAAATACCAGAATGAATATCCATTAAGTCCACCAAAATTAGCTCCATCAACATTTGATACTTCACCATCAACACATTGTAATATTTGATAAGTTCCATGTGTTACAACGAATGCTAACCAGTTACCTGTTGTTCCACTTGTTGTTAATGTGTTATTTGTGCCATCAAAATTCCAGCATATATTCTTGTAATCTTCTGCAGTGCCTTTAAATACAAATGCTAAAGCGCCCCAGTTTCCGTCATATTTAGTGAAATCAATTAAATATTTAGCACTTAAGTTTCCACCAAATTCTTTTGTAACTACTGTTGCAGGAATCGCAGTTTCAACAACGCCATCACCAACAACTTTTGCTTGAGATAATGTTACAAAGTTTTCAGCGTTATCAGAAATTAATCCTTCAATATATTCCGCAAACTTGAAATCTCCTAAAGTCGCAAACTTGCCAATTGAACCATTCATTCTTAAGCCAAGAGCGAATGTTCTAGATGAATCAGCTGCGTTAACGCCATCGTTAGGGAAGATAATTAGAGTTTCACCATCTTGTAATTGAGTATATGCATATGTTGCATAATCTCCTCCACCAAATCCTGCTCCAGTTTTACCGTTAGGATTTTCAGCGTCAAATAATTTAGCATTAGCGCCATCGTAGATTCTATCAAGTCTACCATATTTATCTAATACTAATGCAACACCATAACCATTACAAGTAATAACTTCTAATCCTGATGCCTTAGTATAAACTAACATCTTATAAGATGCAGCCTTATCTGTTAATTCATTAAATAGATGAGTTCCTGTAGTCGCAGTAAATGATTTATCATTAACTGTAAAAGTTAAATTATCTTCTACTACTTCTTCAACAGTAGATTTAGTTTGTGCTATTGATAAATCAACTAAAATCTTATGAGTTTCATCTATAGTTCCAGATCCGCCTCTACCATATACTAAATATTTATCAGCTGCGAAGTCTTTATTAGTTGATGTATATGAGAATGTCCAGTCAATATTATGTCCCCAAGGTGATTGAGTTAATAGTTCATAATCAAATTTAACACCAGTTTCAACTTTAGTTACATTAACTTTTACTTGGAATGCTTTATCAAATAATTGGAGTGCTGTATTAGAGAAGAATGCACTATCAGTATTTCCATTTTTATCAGTAATAGCGAGTGTTGTATCAGAATCAGTTAATGCTAGTTTCTTATTGAATACTACATTACCTTCCGCATCCTTTTCTACTAAAGAAAATTCTGTTGTCCATCCCCAAACTAATGTTA
>AUXO010922549.1_pt1 | contig 23730 bp, 25 predicted proteins | sample 768731 | NCBI WGS metagenome assembly AUXO01 (sample SAMN02715735, study PRJNA202380) | gut metagenome | biome: sheep rumen | host: Ovis aries | place: New Zealand: Palmerston North | reverse complement strand
ATCTCTATTGAGGGAAATAAGACTCGTGAAGTTATGCAGATGATCTATGATCATATCACTTCTCCTAAGCCAAACGATCTGGATGCTTGGATGAAGTCTATCGCATTTGAAGATTATGATCATCTCTTCTTTGCAATCTACTGTGCTTCATTTGTAGGAGCTAACTATCTTCCTATCGAATGTGCTAATAAGGCTTGTAAGCAGAAGACTTACGTTACAGACAATATTCCATTCATGCAGATGGTTAAGTTCAAAGACGATAAGGTTAAGAGAAACTTCTCAAGGATCTACAAGGAAGATCCAAATTCAGCAAAGGGACTGTTCCCTACAGAGGTTGTTGCTATCTCTGATAACTATGCGGTATCATTTATCACACCATCAATCTATTCAACTATGATGGTTTCTGAATTCCTTGATAACGATTTCATTGATAAGTATAGAAATACTGTAGCAACTCTTCCTTACATCGACAATATCTATCAGATTGATGCCAGAACTCATACTCTTATCCCTGCTACATGGAAGGAATATTCAAACAACGAGGGCAAGACTCTTAAGTCAAGAGTTATCAGATATGAGCACATATTCAACTCTATGACTATAGATGAACTTGCTGCTATCGATGGCGCTATTCAGGCACTGAATGAAGATTCAAACGGTGTTACATATGTATATCCGGAAGTAACTTGTCCATTCTGCCATCAGGTAACAAAAGAAGAACCATTAAATGCTTCTGTAATGGTTTTTCGACGCAGTCAACTGGGTCGCTTAGTGACTTCTTAAATAAGATGATGCGGGCAGTTGAGATATCGAAGCATACAACTACTATTGGGGAGCTTGTAAATCTTCCCAATAGTTATTCTCATACACTCTTTAAGATGTGGCGGGATAGAGAAGAATATCTCAAGATGCATCCTAAAGAAGCAGATCAACAAGCACAAGCAGATGCACTACGAGAAGGATTAATGGGTGGATGATATGAATAAATTAATTCAGGAGGTGTATATCTGTGAATAGAATTAATTTCTTCAGAACAATCGGAGACAATGGTAATCTAAGACCGGAAGATATGATATTGGTTTATTTTGATCAAATCATGTTTCTTTATAATCTATATATTCCAACATGTCAAATATTGGGAGTCATTCACAACCAAGATTCTATCAGTTTCAAAATAAAATACCCATGTATTGTAAAAGGAACTGATATATCTGCTATGATAAGTCAGATAAACAATCAGGTTATAAATATCTATGAAACACCATATGGTATTAATGTAATAGAAGAACAACCTGATACTGAATTATTTACGTTCACAACAATAAACCGGTAAGCGTAAAAGCTTACCGGCTTTTATTTGAATAAATTTTTATATAATAATATACTATATTATTGTAATAGTAGTAAGATATACAGAAAGGAGATTTGAATGAAAGATAAAAAACCAGAATATAATACTACTAAATTAACTAAAGATAATTTGTCTGAATTTGTAGGGCAGATTATCGATATCTTTGAAGATTTTCTAAACGATAGAAATATTGTTTTAGATAATCCAGAAAAAGAAGAAGCTATAAAAGATGGAGAAGATCCAGATGAATTAGCTAATATTTATGGATCAGATTACGGAGAATTACAAACAGCTATCGAGTCAACAATGATTAATTGGAAATTAGCAGAAGCATATGAAAGAGAGAGTACTTATGAACGAAAGAATCAATAAGATCGCCAAGAATTTAAAAGGTGAAGTAGAAGTAGACGGAAATATGGCATTTATGTCAGAGTATAGAACTTACAATATTGCAGATACAGATTTAGGATATATGATTGGAAAAGCGTATGAGCTTTCTGCTAAGGCATTATATCTTGATAGTGAAGAAGAGGATATTGATGTCTATAGCAATAACAGTGAAGATCTCAGGGATTACAAGATTATCAGAAAGCTTAGAAATATATACGCAAATATTATGACTGGAATTTTAACACGACATGGTAATTATACTCTTGGTTTAAAAATCGATAAAGCGATGGCAGAATTGTATAGAATCGAGGATGAGATGGTTAAACCTGATTTTGAATATACAGATGACTTATTAGAAAATGCAGAAAAATTTGCAGAGGATGTGTGTTTAAAAACACCATTAGCTTTTTCGTAAATGTATAAATATGAGATGCTTATATAAGCATCTCATATTTTATTTTTTGTTATTCATATTAATTGAAATTATATACTATAATAGTGAGATATAAATAAATTATATCTTGAACTATAGTTATGCATAAAGAAAGGAGGTATCCAAATGGATATCTACAAGTATGCCGAAGAAACAGGATATGAGGCAGACTATTACGATATGCACACCGGATATATATACGGTGTAGCTGAGTATAATCGTGCTCGGAGATTAGGATTACCACCGTTACCGATCAAGGTCTATGAAAATGGTATCTTGATTGGTACGGCAAAAAGAAATCCAGAATAAACACCTAAATCAAAATGTTATTGGGAGGGTGTTTGTTCATCCCTCCCAGAAAGGAGGGAATAATATGTATAATAATATTCAATGGCCCGACGATCACGAGACATGTGGTTGTTAAGGCAGAAAAGATGTCGCTGGATTTTACACCAGCGACCATTCTTTTTTTTTATCTGTTATGTTTATGCTTCTTGTTGAACTTCTGATTATTATTAGCATGATATCCAATAACAGCTGTTGTATGCTTCTCCTCAGCAGGTTCCTCTGTATTTACAGCAGAATCTTCAGAATTTTCCATTTCAGCATCTACAGTGTCGTTATCTGCCTCAGAATCAATATTCTCAGCATCGTTAATTTCATCTTCTGATGTAGAATCGGTTGATTCTGTAGATTCTTCAGCATCCTCAGAATTATCAACAGGATCTTCTTCCTCTTTCTTATCTTCTACATCATCTACAGTAACATCTTCTGTATTATCATCCTCTACGTTATCAGATGAAACTTCTTCTGCTACCGGTTCAACAGCTTCTTCTGCAGGCTCGATTACCTTCTCTTCTCTAACGCCTTCCTCACCTTCAACCCAGGTATATCTATAGCGTTCTTTACCGGGTGTATTTGCTTTAAGATTAACTTCTCCATGTCTTTCTACATCGATAACCTTATTCTCTGCAGCATCTTCTTTTGATACATGGAGAGAATCAAGATTAGCACCTGTAACCTTAACAAGATCTGTTGCACCAAATCTTCTGTATACAGCACCATAAGCCATATACTGTCTAACTTCAGCCTTTGTGAGATTGATACTGGTAGGAACCCTTGTAATTCTTCCATTGATATTTACTGGTCTTACAGGACGAATCTCGTATAAAAATCTTTTTTCCATTTTTATTATCCTTTCTAATAGAGATAAAATATCAACCATCGCTATTAAACGATGGTTGATAATATAATTTTTTAATCTGATGGTTGGTATAATGAAAACTTGTTAATCTGAAGCTACATCGTCAAAAAGAGCGTCATCCATAGGTTCGTAATCCAGATCCAGATCACCTTCTCCTTCTGCCTGATTATCTTCAACTGTTTCTAATGCATCATCGTCGATAGCCTCTTCCATAGCGCTATCTTCGAGATCATCTCCCTCAGTTAAAAAAAATGACTCGGTAAGATCATCTGCAGGAGCTGATTCACCTTCGTGATCTTCTACAGCAGACTGATATCCATTACGCATCTCTTCGTCGTCGATAACTCCATTAAGCTCAGCTTCAACTTCGTCGTTCTCCATGAAGAATGCTTCATCCACAGAATCTTCTCCATCTACAAGATCGTCGAAATCACCATCGTCTCCTTCCATAAAGAAAGACTCCTCAACTTCATTCTCCATCTTCTCAAGCTTAGCATCATCTGCTTCAGTCTGTTCCTCTTCTGACTCCATGAAGAATGCTTCGTCTACAGAATCTTCTCCGTCGTCATCGTCATCGTTACCATCATCGTCAGAAGAATCATCGTCGTTGTCGTTATCATCTGTTGAATCGATATCGTCAAAGAGGTCGTCTACATCACCATCATCTGTATCAGACGAATCATCGTCATTATCACCGTCGTCGTCATCTGAAGAATCGTCACAATTCTCACAATCATCGCCTTCCATTAAGAATGATTCGTCAAGGTCTGCCTGGAACTCAGAGTTAGCATCCTTTACTTCACCTTCCTGATCATCCTTCATAGGAAGTCCAAGAGAATCGTCATCTTCCATGAAGAAGTCTTCTCTGAGGTCTGCCTGGAATTCTGTATTGGCATCCTTTACTTCACCCTCACCAGGATCCTTCTCAGGAAGTCCCTGATTATCAACAGAATCAAGCTGCTCGTACTGATCTGATGTTCCCATATCAGGAATACCAGCAGATTCTTTACGTGTTCTCAGCTGGTTAGGATCAGCAGAGATCATAGCGTCCTCAATCTTTGAAAGAAGCTTGTTGATCTTGGATTTATCTTCTGCGGAAAGTCCCTTAGCATTCTTAGCCTTCTTAAGGGCAGACTCTACCTTCTGAAGATCTGCATATACAGATGTGGTCTCACGTATGTCATTATATGTACCAACCATCATGCAAATATATCCAATAATCGTTGCAATAATACTTATTGTGAAAAGTGGTGGAGAAGATATTGTTGCTACTGCTGCGATATAAGGAACGATTACAGCACATACTCTGTGTATTACATCAACCTTATTGTTATCGGTATAGTTCTCGATATCTTTTGATACTTTAACTATATCGTCATAGTACTTATTGACAAACTGCTTAACTTCCTTAGATGAAGAAGACTCATCTGGCTTCTCATCTTTGATCTGCTTCATCTTGTCTACATACTTAGCAAGATTGCTATGGAAGAAAGATTCATCTAAAGGCTCAAGACCAAGTTCAGCAACCATTTCGTTGATACTTTCTGTATCATCTCCATAGTCGTTAACCCACTCCATCTTAGCCTCGATATCTGAAGTTTCTTTCTCAGACATATCGTCAAGATGCTCAACATCGTCGTCGTCGATATTGTTAGCGTTTCCAGAATTCTGTACGCCACCTGCAATATCATCTCCGGTTGTATCAAGTCCTTCAAATTCCTCTTTAAAGAAACTCTCAAGATTAAACTTTCCTGTTTCCTTCTCAGAAGAATCCTCGATATGCTCAGGATCAACATTAGTTGTACCCTTATTCTGTACACCACAATGATCACAATCCAGATCAAGTACATCCTTTGTACCTTCTGGACCCTTTGTACGATCGATAACACCCTTCAGATCAGCTGTATCACACTTAGGAGCATTATTTGTCTCATCGTCAAAAATACCATCTCCGAAATTCTTAGGAGTTGTCTTCTCTTCACCGAGTTCATCTTCATTGTTATGAAGTTCGTCCTCGTCAGGAAGCTCAACACCATCTTCGTTGAATCCAATAACAGCTTCCATAAGTCTGTCATCTTCTTCGGCACCAAAAATATTGTCAAATTGCTCAGCTGCTTCAGCAGAATTATCAAATACACTGTCGAATGTCTTGATAGCATCTGTATCAACATCGAACATGGATTGGAATCCGTTCATTGTTATTCCTCCTTAATTTGATTAAGTTGTTTCTTAAAATAATTTATAGTACTTAAACTATACAATTTATCAGTATGTTCACCTGATTACGTATTAACTTAACAGCTGTTTTACGTAGCTGTCCAATACAAATATCACAAATAATATATGATAATATATTTCATGAGTGGTCTTCATATCTATACAAGAAACAGTCTCTAAATCTTTTTCTGTTATATTAGCATGATTAAACCACTTAATTATGATATTCAGATATAACTGATTTGTATCCTCTATAGTATATAACTCTCCTGTACTTATTCTAAGAACCAAATCTTCGGAAATAATAGGAATTATATCCATAGGAGTAAATGGAGTATTAGTATCAAAATAATATGTCTTATAATTCAATGCAAAATATGGTTCATATCTTGTAGCGAATATTGACACGGCATCATCGATAAATTCAGCCTGAGATTGATACTGACAGGTAAGAATACCATCTTTATTTCTAGTTTCAAATATTCTGTATATAGATTTATCATAATCTATAGAGAATGTAGCTGGCAATACAGCCTGTTGTTTTATAAACCAATACCCATTTTCAGAATCAGTCAATAATTTATTTCTTTTTATAAATTCTATAGCAAATGGATCTACCATATTACTATCAGTTGCCCATTTATAGATAAATGTCTGTACTTTATCGCTGTAGAATAAATCCTTAAAATAAGAACGTAGACTAGATGTAATTTCTTCTATCTTAGCAGCTAATTCATATTTTGTTAGCTGTACTATAGATTTAGTATTGCTACCTTCAGAAGTAATTACGTACTTATAGTCATCTACTACATTCTTCTTTATCTGCTCATTTCCACCACGATCTAAAGACCAACTTATCTTCCATACATTATTACCATTATCAAGAGTATCTCTCTGTACATCGTTTACTCTAAATAACCAATTTCTATCTCCAATATGGGTTACTTCAAAATAATCACCTTCCATTGGTTTTATAGTATTCGGAAGAATATAAGAATCACCTTCTATTGGAGTACCTTCTTGACCAAAATCTCCATTCTCAAGACTCAGCTCTATTCTATTAAATTGATAGATATAGAAATCATGTATTTCGTTAAATCTTAATGGAGACATATCTCCAATATTTGTATATGCTAATTCAGATCCAGGATCTAATGTAGACTTCTCTAAACAAATATTATAGTAAGTGACTTTAGTTGGTTTTTGGTTGTTGAATAGATAGAAAGGATTAGAAACTAAATCCTTATTTAAATCAACTATATTATCAACGGTATTTTGATATGTCGTGTTGATAAACTTACCCATTATTTTATCTCCTCCTTTCTAGATTATATAAATGTAAAAGTTCAGATATTTGGTTATATACTATAACAGTGAATATAGAGACAAGGATGTTTCAATATTCAATACTATAAATTATGCAGTTCTGGTATATACCAGAAGAAAGGATACATTATGCGTAAAAATTTAATCTGTACAGTTGCTTTCATTATCAGCTTTGTAATTAGTTTCGTGATTAGTTTTGCAGTAACATTCACATCTAGTTTCATAAATGGATTTAAGAAAGGATACAATAATTACTTAAGCAAAAATAATAAATGAGGGTAAAACCTCATTTATTTTTTCTTAAAATACATTTAGAATATATACTATAGCTATGAAACATAAAACAATTATTGGAGGTATATGATGGATAATTTTAAAAACTCTAACCTTAAAATAAGACAGCTTTGGATAAATTTTAAGGAAGAAGGAAACAATATGTTTATAACTAAAACAAAGGATAATATTGGAAATATTGAATTAACCGATATTGCCAATCAGTTATATGCAGATGGATGTTTAAAATATGATACTGGAATATTGGATTCGGATGACAATAACGTATATATCGATATTCCTTTATCAGAAGTGATAGGTATTACTTATAATGCTTCAAAAGAGGTATCTTTTATTGTAAGTTTATTTGGTACTCCTACACTATTCTATTCTATATATGAAAATGGAAAATATATGATATCATCTGAACTGATAAGTTATGTCGGGAAAAAGAATGATAAGATATTGGATATATGTGAGGGATTTAATCGTTCTATGGAAAGTCTTGAACTGGAACACGATGTAGAATTCTCTATAATATCTGCATATCTATTAGCACAGAAAAGTGAAGATAAAAAATAAAATAAAGGAGATGCAATTAAGCATCTCCTTTATTTTTTATCTATATCTTATTATACTTTCATGTATATGATCAGGTAATACACCAAAGTCTTTTTCATTTGGATAAATATTCCTGTGGATGTATACCGGTATAGTTGGATCTATAATTTGATTTATTATTCCTTTTATACGGTGATCAGATCCTTGTTTATCATTATCTGGATATAGATGAAGCTCTATATATGGTATTCTTAATTCTAATAAGATATACAATATAGTATTCATATAATTAGCACCAGCTACACTAGCATATATACCATTTTCTTTTTGTCTTATATTTTCATATATAGATAATATATCAAATGGACCTTCTGCTATATGTACTTTTATACGTTCTGGTTTAGATAAATCTACAACTGATGGAACTACATAAAATCTTTGAGAATTATCAAATTTACCGAATATATCGTAATTGATATATCTCTTATCTATAGACTTATATAAATGACCTTCTTTTATCAATCTTCTCATATTTAAATAAGCATTATCTACAGATAAGAATCCCAAGAAGTTATCGTTCAATGCATTAATTATATTTTCATCTCTAGTTATTTTTCTTATACCGTTTTCAATCAAGAATGATTTTAGATTTAAGACTATTTTTAAATCTCTTAAATCTTTAAAAGATAAATTTAATCCAAGTCTATTGTTTATATAATCTCTTTTAGCAGTAAAGCTATCAGATTGCTCTTCGTAAGTATTATTTACATTATACTTGGTTCTAGAGAAATATTTAGAATTAATAGACTTGCCCATAACAGATGCATTATACTTTGTCAATTCATCTGCTATATCTGGATCATATATTCCCCACTCAATTAATTTCTTATAACTGAGTATACCTTTTGCACCACACTTAAAACAGTTATACCAAATTGGTCCTCCGTCTTCTCCAGTATTTATCCCCATATGAGCATGTGTTGGGTCTAAGCTATCTGGACATTCTCTACATCTACACTGTAATACTCTTCCTCCAGATACTAATTTAGCCCCCGGAATAGAGGCTATCAAATATTCTTTTATATCCTCTACCATACCCATAATAATCAATCCTCATAATGTGCTGCTATATCACCATAAGGTGATACATAAATAAAATCGTTTAGATATGCATCCAATCTAAATAATTTAAAATACGATAGACATAATTTTAAATTATCTGGATATCGAGCTAATAATTCTCGTAATAATTGATCGTTATATGGATAACGTCTATATCTCTTATAATTACTTTCTTGATTTATTTTGACAGATGCAGATTCTTCTCCATTTGAAATTGTCAATAATCCTAATTGATATACCAGACAAACACCTTCTGCTTCCGATATCTGTTTTATAGCTTCTAACTCATTACAAGGATAATCATTTAGAAATCCTTGAAAAGTTTCATAATCTATCAATATCGGATTATCTATTACTTCGTCCCTTACTTTTTGGTTTCCAAATTTATCTTCATAACAATAATAATGATCAAATCCCATACTCTAAACGAATAGATCTGGGTTTGTCTATAACCCAGATCTATATACTCCTTATTAATATAATAGTGCCATCTTTTGCATTTCTGCCATTACCATAGATGGATTTGTATCTATAATCTTATTATCGATATTCTTATTATAATAATCTATGATTCTGAAATTACTACTGATTACAGTTGCAATTTCAGATAGAATAGACATCATAACTTTCTCACTCTTATATTTATTACATAACTCAGGATAAGTAGAAAGAGTTGTAAATTCCATCTCTTCTTTCTTACTGATAGTTTTTCTGGTAACTAATTTCTCAACCTTAGAAGTTAATACATATGGCATCACTATCATACCATTCTGTAATAATATCTTCTTTGCCGCTATCATAAGTTTAATATACTGATCCTGATTATCTAAAAACTTAGGGGATACAACATCACCAAAAGCTTTATAGAATATATGATATATTATATCTCTTTGGAAATGATTAATAGAGATTCCATTCTCTTTTGCTAATCGTTCCTTAAAGAAGTTGATTTCATTTTGATCAAACGGTCCATACCGTCTTTCAATCATTTGCATTGTTAGCTTACAATTAACTTTAGCTTGTATTGCTAACTGCTCATTCTGTAATATAACTCCTGATTCATATGCATCATATTCGGAGCTTGCATCTTCCCCTTCCCTTTTGGAAGATGACAATGAAACAAATGAATACTCATAAGAAATATCAAGCACCTGACACCCAGTATTTTTCTGTATTGAGGTATAATTAAGTGCGATGACATTGCGGTCAAAACTATACTTTGGCATTATATTCAAAATGATATTATCAACACTATCTCTTGAATGTGTTATAGCATCTTTTCCTCTTATATCCTGCTTTCCCCAAAGTATAGGATTTTTGTTTTCTGATTTCTTTACGTTGGTAGTCGCAGTTTCTATCAACTTAGAAAACATATCTACATCTGGATATCCTGTAAGTATATAATCGAAAACATCGAGTATAAAATCATCTATTTGATCTACTCTATGTATCTGTGCATAATGAGTAATTAAAGGAATTACAAAATTCATAAGTATACTCATTTCCATCAATACTGTAGCATGATGGTCATTATACTGTAATGATGGATGAATATTCTTATATTTAAGCTCCATATTATAATTATCCTGAGCTAATTTTGCAACTTTTGCTTTGATTGATGGATTTAATATATAGATTCTTACATGGTCTATGAAAGAATCCCTCCTATATGTATTATTTACATCAATCAGATATTTAATTTTAGCCATTGTCATAAGCAACTCTTTGTCCGGATCATAATACTTTTCAAAGAAGTTGATTGTATGACATATATGGTTTCGTAATATATCTGAATTATAACATTTCTTTGGTTTAACTATGAATATGTCTAATGTTTCAGATTGAAGATTCAGCAACTTACAGATAGGCATTCTTATTACGTTCTTTTGAGTTGTAACAATCACATCGTCTGGACTATCTGGTTGCCATTGTTCAAATTTTGGTATTTTTACGTTCATCTCTACACCCCCACAAAGTAAAGAAAAAATCAAATTACCCTTAGATAATATGATATAATTCTTACAAGGGGTAAAGAGACATTATAACGTCTGTCATAATATTGTCTCCTAATCATTTACCAAATCTCGCTACTTAAGTCGAAACTTAATTCTTCTCGTTTGCATTACTATAGTATATATTTGAAAAGGCTATTAGCGCCTTTTAGTCTTTTTTACGTTTTTTATACTATTTACCGCGTCTGTTTTCTTTACTCCTACACTCTTTTTTGTCGTAAAGACAACTCTAGACATTGGGCTATTTCCTATACCAAATCTTTTTAATTTATTCGCAAGATTTTTATCGTTTACAACGATCTTCTTACGATGATTTACTTTCTTATCTTCTTTTTGTCTGTCTGCTATTTTGTCTTCTGCATCCTCAACTAAACGTAATAATTCATTAATATTGAATTCCTGAGCAGAACCAAACGTTGCTTTATTTAAAAGGCCTCGTTCGTTTAAAAAGAGATAAGCGAACACTAAAGATTTTACATAGTTTACAACTTCATCTGGATTTCTTTCTGTTGGTTTTTCACGAACAACTTGCATTGATAGTTTAGATTTCAATTCAGTTAAGAATAGATTTTTCTGTATAAATACATAAGCATATGTATATACAAAAGATGGATCATTTGAGAAGAACTGTACATAGTACTTCTTAAGATCTCTTCCACCATCAGATACACCAGCATCTGTATAAAACTTAAATACTACGTCGTAATAAAAATCAGGTATAGTTTCCGAAGGTACTTTTACCAATGTATAGTAAATGTTATTCTCAGTGTTCTTATATTGGTAATATTTTATTTTTCCATTTTCTCTAAGCAAGAGATTATCGAATCTACGTTTATAAGAATTCATAATAGATTCTCTTACTATAGAAGGAACTGTAGAAGAACCTTTACCGGCAGGATTATTTATATACTGCTCTAAAGTTATAGGTGCTTTCTTATCTTCATATTGATTTTCAACAGCCATAATATATTACCTCCTAATTACAAAATACCGGAGTATAGCATTCACTATACTCCAGTATTGAAATGTTTAGTATTTATTTAAAGCTGTAGCCTGTAACAAGCACTGATTAGATGTAACCATTGGAGTAACGATCTTAGAAATAGCATTTAAGATCTCTATGTCTGTACGTATAGATGTAATTACTCTAGGAGTTGTTACCCACTCTCCATTGTAAAGAGATGCTACATTATAAGGTGCATGCTCAGTATTGATAGAATCAATAACAGCTTTCATAGCATCGTCCTCAAGAAGAATTGTAGAGTAAAGAATCTTTGTAGCATTCAGATATGACTGGAATATTCCTTCAAGTACATCTAATTCAAGAGAACCCTCGGCATATTCGTTATTTACCATCAACTCATAAGAAGCTTCAAATCCTTCAAAGTTAGCTGCTCTTCCCCATCCATTAATAGAAGCTGAACGACAGTTCTTAACAGCATCCTCTACAAGATCTTTAAGAGCATTACGATCTGCTACAGATATACCACCAACGTAATATGTAATCATATTACCACGTAAGGCTCTAAGCTCGTTCTTCTTCATTCTAATCTTAACCTTATCCTCGTTAATAGCTTCGAGTTTCTTTATCTCTGCTTCAAGATAAGATATGATATCAAGGTTGATACTTTCGCCGTTCATCATGCCTGCCGGATTAACAAATATTGTCTTCTCCGGATCAGCAGATACAAGTTCTGCTCTACCACAGAATTCGTGGATATTTGTTTCTCCTGTCTCTTTATCGATATATACAGCTTCTCCTCTCTTTCTAGCATCATCTTGTGCTTCGAAAGTGATAAACTTACCGATAGCTTTACATTTACAAATCTGCTGAATATCGCTAGCAATAATTTCATCTGTACCAGCTAAGTTAGTACAAATAAGAATCTGTGGCTTATGCATATAATCATTAGCAGAATTGTATCTATACAGCATTTGATCAAGCTTTGTAAGAATACCGGTACTGTCTCTACCAATCATAGGAGCAATAATAACTGTTGGTACAGTATCATCTCCTTCTTCATGAGGAATAAGAATATTATCCTCAATAATACGAGCCAGATAAGAAAGAAGCTCCGGTGTATCAATAGGATCTTTAAAGTAGTATACATGAGCATCATGTACTTCTACAATACCCTTTTCTTTATTATTGACAGCTGCTGGACTACTGTATCCTTCATTGATAACAAGACCATGATAATCTGTTACCTTTGTATACTGGTCATTAGAAATATCCAGCTCGATATCAAGATCCATACCAAATTCTTTGTATAGATTGCTGATCTGAGTTGATACCTCCTCATTACCATTTGTAGATACCATACATATATCGTAGATATCTTCGGTTGTTAATGGATTAGCTTTGCTTTCGATAACCTCTTTCATCTTAGCTAATACATTATCAAACGCCCTTACAACAAGTCTAGGTAATGTATGTCTCTTCTCCATGATATTGAGAAGCTGATCATAGATAAGAGAAGAAAGGATAACAGCAGATGTAGTGCCGTCTCCAACCTTATGATCTACATATCCACATACTTCTCTAAGCTCTGACTGAATAGTCATCTCGATAGGCTGATCAAAAAGAATATTTTTAAGAACTTTAAGACCATCCTTAGAATAATCTGCAGCTATAGTTTCTTTGTTTGTACCGGATATGATCTTTGTATATGAACCCATAGGACCATATGTCTTAGATAAGAAATCTTTTAATTTACGAAGAGTATCCTGCTGAACCTTTTTAAGAGTTTCATCTGATACAACGTTTGTCATACACATCTCTTTGATAGATGTGGGAGCAACAGCTTGTTTTGGTGTTACTGTAGGTGCTTTATCAGCAACAGGATTGTTCTTTATAAAGTCTTCGATTTTAGGCATGATTTTCCTCCAATTGAAATAGTTTATTTCTATTATAAATATCGAAAGTTCTAAACTGATTACCAGGATTAGCAAGTATCCTAGTAATATAGTCGTTAAACAATATAGTTTCTTTCTTATTGTTTTTAGAACCTTCTTCGTCTTTTGAGAGATTAAATTGATATCTAGCTATATAAACAGTTTTAGCTTTTATATCTTTATTAGAGATTGTTTCTATATAAGAATCATTTATAGATTTAAAATAATATTGTGGAAAAAGATCAAGCCAGGTATCTGATATTGTAACTGCTTGCATTTTTGACAATAATTTATGTCGTTTTAAGAAATCCACCTCTGTACCATTTCTACAAAGAATTGTAGAATGTATATTTCCAATTTCTCTCCAAATTAGAATCTGAGAGAACAATTCTGTTTCTGTAGCACATTGTAAAATCTCGTCATAATAATTTGTAATGAAATCGTCATATAATTCATCTAGTTCAGATAATTCAGCGTTACTTATAACAGTAAGAGGATTAGGGTTTTCTCTAGTATATAGTTTCTTTACTAGATCTCTTATAGAAGAATTGACTAGAAAATCTATATCAAACATTTTTGGATCTAGATACTTTTTAGCAATTAATCTTATAAGTCCTATCTCAATATCAACGATGCCATTGAAAGCTATCAATGGCATCATAATATTATTTGTATTTGCTTCGTTACGCTGAATTGCTTCGGTGGATTTTCTGGTATATCCATCAATCATTTATCAATCCTCGTCATCGTCGGGAAATTCATCTATGACATTATCCATAGATTTGTGTTCACTTGTTCCCTGATTTCCACCATTCATAGAGGTAAAGAAGTTATTGCTGTTATTACGATTTCCGTTATAACCACCTCTGATCTCAATACCAAGTTTCTCATAGATAGGATTCATCTTATTGAGAACTCTAGCAAGATCAAATCTTGTCATATCTGCTACAAAGTAAGCTGATGCTCCGCTAGATGCCTTTGAGAATTCCTCAATGGTTGTAACAAACTCTTTCCACTCAATATCATTGATATATTCTTTCTCTACAGACTTCTCTGCTATATTATTGTACTTTATAGCGTACTGATAATTTGTAGCAAACTCATAATCTGCTGTCTTATCAGCAATGAAATCTCCTGATGGATCTACCTTACCAACCATAACTCTTCTCTTACCATCCGGTGACAAATGAAGAATAAGAACAGATACATTCTCACCCATACCTGCATTGATACAGAATCCAACGTTTGGATCATCGCCACCATCAGCAATATACTTTTCAAATTCAGCTATACGGTTAAGAAGAAGAGCTGCCTTGGTATGAGTAATGAAAATCTGAGCTACAGACTCATATCCAAAATCAGATCCATCTTTCTGCTTAGCAATATCAACAACAAGCATTCCCTTTGTAAACTGGAAACCAAGTGAGAGTTTGTCTGCTGGGTTCTTGAAACGAGTTCTTGAATAGTATGTCTGATCATACAACTGCTTTCTTCCATCACCAGCATTGCTATTGTTGTAATTTCCTGCATTATTAAGTGCCATTATACTTTCCTCCAAAATATTATATATTAAGAATTATTTCTTATATTTTTGTTATACTTAATGTATTTTTATACATTTACTACCAGTGTAATGGTAGTTTAATTATAGAAATTAAATATGACTGTATAATCATTAGATGAACCAACAGTAACATCTGTTATATTTGCACATTCATATCCTAATTCAAAGAAATTGATATTACAATTTCTTTCCTTAAAGGCTTCGTGGAATATATTTCTATATGTAGTTGCTAATCTCTCTACAAAACAACCGTTTGTGGTTTTAAAGTAATCTATAATTACATTTGCAGATTCTACATCTTTTTTTGGAACTGATACTGTGATAGAGTTTGTATTTGTTAAATAAGATGTATATGTCTTAAACTTACCACACATATATGTAGCAAAATAGCTATCTCTATCTCGCCTTATATCCATATTATTCTGATAAAGTGAGACTAGCACTTTCTGTAATTCAAAGCATTCTTTTTTAAACATTTTAAACCCCTTCGAAAAAATATAATGGTTTTATAATTTTGTGCTCAACATTGATAGACTCCCTTAGAGTTATATCAACTCTAGGTTGTTCTCCATATATCTTGCAGACTTTTAGAGAGTATACTTGTGCATCATCGTCATATGCGATACCATTTAATGCATCTAATACACTCTTTGCGAGATTATCACAATCAATCTTTTTAGTATACTTGATCCCACCGTCAAGCATTGCTTGTGATTTCTTTTTGCTTGTAGATTTAGGTATTGGAAATATCCCAGTAATTTCTGCTTCTATAGGACCTTCAAGCTTTTCATTCTGGTGTTCCATTCTATAAGATATTTTTACATAATTCTCGTAATTAACAGTTTCTTTTGGTGTATAGGTATGACCAGTTTTACCATTAAACCTAGGCCTCATTTTTCCTTTAGGTTGACCGTCAACTGAAAACGAGACTTCTCTACCAATGTAGCTCATAGAGTTCCCTCCGGAATACTTTTTATTACTCAGTAAAAGAAATTGTAAAATATTAATAATAAAAATAGAGGAGGGAATCTTTATCCCTCCTCTATCAGTCGTCATTTTCTTCTTCTGTGATTTCTGATATATACTCTCTATACTCTTCTTCTGTAGAGAATAATCTGTACTGCCCTTCACAATAACCCATATAGCCATTAGGAACAGTATATCCTTTTACTTCCATACTATCACACTTTCTTTAATGCCTCATTATGTAGTTTCTTTCCTTCGCTTACATCAAATAATCCCTTATTTGCTACGGCAAGATAACTACTATACTCTGCGTTAGATACCTCTTCATCGATATCTGTATCTACAAACATAGTTCCCTCATCTGTCTGAGGAATTATCTGTTCCTCTTTAGCGAGCCCACGTTCTGGATCTATGTCAGTATTTAAAACTATATCAGATTCCTGAGAATCATCTAAACCATTATTATACATTTCCTGCTCTTTTTCAAGTTCACGATCAGCTTCTTCTATCTCTTTATATTTGCTAGATAATAATGTATTATATAACTCAGAAATCTTTGTCTGTATATCTGCATCAGATATAAGTGTATTCAAATAAGCTTTAATCTTATCTTCTGTAAGAGTATGCTTTATGATCAAATACGTTATAGGCATTTGAGTTTTTCTTGACTCTAATTCTCTAGTAATTATCTCTAGAGAAGAAGAATAAATACCACCAAGAAAAGTCTCTTCAAATTCAAGCATTGATTCTTCGCTCTTGAATATATTTAAATTGATATTGGATATTTGATTTACAATACACATTACCAATTCGTTTTTAAGAGTATCAAGAAATTTCCTTAATTCCTCATCTCCATTTTTCGATTTCTTCAACTCAAAAGCAACAAAACCACCAATTACACACACGATCATGATACCAATAATATAAATTATAATTTGTTTCATATTCGGCACCTCCTTTTTATAATATTGTGAGCTCGGTAATTTTATTTGGCGAACTTTCATATAATATGGGATATCTCCCAGAAAGGAGTTGAATAATATATGGCGGTTTTGCCTGGTACATCTATAGCTAATAGACAACTTATCTATTTGCACTTAGAGACAAATAATAAATCGTTTCTAGATATGCATTATTATCTGAAACGTAAAGGTATTGCAAATAATAGTTTCTTTCTAGCACTATACGATCCATCATTAGCCGGAGTTGATCCTTATGATCCACAACTCACTTCTATACAGAAACAAAAAGTATTGCGAGAATGTATGGTAAACTATTGGTATTATTTACGAGAAGTTGTACGTATACCAGCATCTGGTGGTTTCTTTAAATATAGATTGGATAGAGGTTCATTAGCAATGAATTATCTATTTACTCTAAACTGTAATATGTTTGTAGAGTTCCCAAGACAGTTTGGTAAAACAACTACATCTGTATGTCGATATTTATGGATATACAATTTTGGTAGTTCTAATGCAGAAATTATGTTTATGCATAAAGACCATGCTGGTTCTAAAGGAAACTTAAAACGTCTTAGAGAAATAAGAGATGCTTTACCATCATATCTGCAAATGAGTTCTGCTACAGGTATGGATGGAAAGAAACTTAAAGTTCCTAATACCATAGTATCAATGCAACACCCTCTCAATAATAACAAGATTACCACATTCGCATCAGCTAGATCTAGAGCAGCTGCTAGTAATCTAGGTCGTGGTGCTACAGTACCTTTACAGTATTGGGATGAGTTTGCATGGATGATATTTAATGACGAAGCATATGGTGCTGCTGTTCCTGCATATTCAACAGCAAAAGAATTGGCTAAACTTAACCATGCACCTTATGGTATCGTATTAACCACAACACCTGGAGATCTTACAACAGATCAAGGTAAATATGCTTATAAAATTAGAAATGCTGCTACTCCTTGGGATGAAAGATATTACGATTATGATTTAGCCAAATTCCAAGAGTTACAGAATGCTAATACTAAATCATCTTTCTTCTTGGTACGATTTACATATCAGCAATTGGGTAAAGGTATGGATTACTTCAATGCTATGTGTAGAGAGCTTGAAAACGATTGGCCTAAGATTAGACGAGAAGTTCTTCTTGAATGGGCTCAGGCATCAGATGATTGTCCGTTTAATATAGATGATTTGGAAATTATAAAACAATTCTGTCATGATCCAATTAGAACAATTCTATTTGGTAGAGCAGGTCAATATCAATTCCAAATTTATGAGGATATAGATTTACGTTATCCACCTTTGATTGGAGTTGACCCTTCTGGTGCAACCCATCATGATAGTTCTGCTGTTACAGTAGTTGATAGTAGAACAACAAGAGTATGTGCTACATTCAACTGTAACTTTATACCTGCAGATGATTTAGCAGATTTGCTATTTAGGTTGGTAACAGAATATATGCCTCAAGGTGTTATTATTATAGAGAGAAATGGTGGCTTTGGAAACCCGATAATTTCAAGACTTACTAAATCTTCTATAAAGAGAAATCTATATTACGAAATAAAAGAAAAAGTTATAGAGGAATCTTTTAATGGATATAGATTTGGTAAAGAGAAACGATTAGTAAAAGTATATGGTACAGATTCTACAAAAGACGTTCGTAATAGAATGATAGATATTCTGTTTGATAGAATTGCATACCATAAAGATAAATTTATAGCACCATTATTGCATTCAGAATTAACTACTATGGTTATGAAACCTAATGGTAAAATCGAACACAGTAATGATGCACATGACGACCAAGTATTCTCATATCTACATGCATTAAGACCTCTATATGATAATGCTGCATTCTTGTCAAGAGAATTTGGTATACGTAAGTTTAGTATAAAGACAGACGAAGATGAAGAAGTTATTGATGGTGATCTTGAGCAACTTGAGAAGAATGGTTATGAATTAATAGACTTGGATTCTGCTGAAGTAGAAGAAAATTCTGAATATAGCAGAATGAGAGAATATATAAAAGATGCTTCCAGATATAAAACAGCAAGTGAATTTGATAAAGTACAATATGAAATAGATGAGCAGAGAACTCAAGCAATGTTGACCAATCCAGTTGCAAGAGCTGCTTATGAGAAAAAATATAATACAACTGTAGAAGATCCTGCTAGGTCAACCGTAAGACTACCTGATAGTATATTTATCCAAAATGAATATAATGGTATTTACGAAGACGAAGAATATGGGATGTATGGATCTACTGCTGATAAAGGAAATCTAAATGATATTTTTACAAACGTATAAGGAGGGATAGCTGTGGACTTACGTGAATTTAAATCTTCTATATGTCTTTCTAATGATTTGGATATGGTAGAAGCAGCAAAAATTTCTGATTCTTTACAAGAGATCACAAAAGATTGGATTGAGAAATTAAACCACTCTATTGTTGTACGCAAAGATATGTATACAGCAATGACTGCTCTTAAAGAAAGTGGAGATATCGATGGTGATATCAAAATTCCTAAATTAGAGTACTTCTCTCATAATCTGACAAATAAGCAGTTTACTGTAAATATATTTAAATCTATAGATGAGAGCAGCGGTATAATTTGTGATAAGGTTATACCAACAGATCTATTAGCAAATAAACTTTCTAAAGATTCTAGAGTAAAAGATCTAAAGGAAGTTAGAGCTGTATCTTATACAGATGATGGTAATATAATATTTGAATTCAACGATGTTGTACCAAACGATCATACTTTCTTAGTTAGAGAAGTATACTTTGGCAAATCTCAGAATCTTATCAGTATCGAAGAGAAATTTACTGAGCTTAGAAATACCATAACAGAAGATCAGTATGGTGTATTTGATACATTACCATTAGTACAGGATATAAATGCATTATTCGAAGCTCAGTTTGGAATGGATCTATTCAGTTTACATCTTGAACCATATCCAGCACCAAATGCTTGGACTTTTACTGTAGGATATATGCTTGATGTAGCTATAGATCAATCTATCAGAGCCAATGGTATATCAGCAACACAGAGAGATGGATTTAGATATAAACCTAATAATGGACTTTGTGTAGTTGTATGTATCACAACAGGTCTATTTAATGATAGATCTATATCTTCCGAGGAATTAGTAGCAATATTGCTTCATGAAATTGGTCATAACTTCCAGGATTTCATTGATCCAGCTATGAAGGCTTATGATAATACATATATCTTGAATAGATATGACGAGATGATGGCTTATTGTATACTGAATACTATGTATGAGTATAAAGCAGAAGTTCTCAAATATGTATCAAACTGGGCTTATATAGAAGATAGAGTTTCTCCTACATCTGAAAGAAGAAGAAAAGATGATTTCAATAAGAAGAAATTCGACTGGGATGTAAAGGTTGTATTATCTTCTATATCTAAATTGCTTAATGTGGTATTGCTTGGTATACCTAGAGGAATTGTAGCATTAATGCAAATACCAGCAGTTGCTATAGCAAAAGCTAAGCAGAAAAAGAAGAAAGAATTCTTCGAACGTACTGGAGAAATGGCTGCTGATAAATTCCCTACGGTATATGGATATGGTGCAGCACAGCAATCAGCTTTAACCAAGATGTACTACAATGATTATGGTGTTGATAAATTTATCAATAGCATACCATTACTTAGCGCTTATCTTGCATTAGAGAGAATTCCTGGTAGAATGCTGGTAAATATCTATGACGAACATCCTTCTCTTATAGCTAGAATCGAAGATCAGATCTATACTCTGGAACAAGAGCTTAAGAAGAAGAATATGAGTCCTGCTTTAAGAAAAGCTATAATGAAAGATTTAGAGCAGCTTAAACAGAATAGAGATGATATTACAAGAGTTGGTAAACTTATTCTTACAGATAAAGCTGTAGAAAACTGGTGGAATAAGTATCTATCAGATGAACTTGATAGAGAGACTATGGAGAAAGTATCTAAACGTCTTAATGAAGAAATGGATGCTTATATAAAGAAACAAAAGAGATAAACAAATACCCAGTAGGATATAATTCCTACTGGGATATTTATTATTTAACCTTTTTAATTTTGTTTGTGTCTATCTGCTCTTTTTCTTTTTGATTGCCAGATTTGTTCCCAGCCACCATATTTCTGTATTTTTTACAATACTTGATTGAGTGGAACATGGCTTTGTATACTTTAGAAAATTTGATAGATAATATTTCTGCAGAAGCTTTCATATATACTTTACACATATCTTCCAAAGCATCACTATAGCTGTATTTAACTTTGTTACCAGACTCTTTATCTCCACCGGAAGATTTATCAGCATTTGGTGCTGCAGATTTCTCTGGTTTTAAAGGACTATCTGAACTTTTTACAACAGCAGGATTTTTATTAGGAGCTTCAAATAATAAAGAACCATAAGAAGAATTATAAGTGAATGAACCATTTACATTCTGTACAGCTTTAGAAGATGCATTCTCAGATGCTCTTGCTGCATTAATCTTATCTGTTATCTGTTTTGTATTGGTATTGATCTTATCTATATCCTTCTGAAGAGTTGCTATAATATCGTTATAATTCTGCAAATAGTCTATACAATCTTTAATAGAAGCCATTCCATCAGGAGCTTTATTGAATCCTATTTTCTCTCCACCTTTTGCAACTGTAAAGCATAGCTCTTCTGCAAATTGAGAAGAAGATTTCTCTGATCCTCCGTTATTAGCACTAAATAATTCTTTATAATTATCACCGATAAAGATTGATGGAGAACTATATTTAGCCATTTTATCTTTATCTGTTGGGAACTCTGCTAGTGGTGTATTTACCAATTGATAAAGATTTTTAAAATTGGGAGACTTCTCATTTTCTTTTAATGTGATATATAGTCTTTTATTTCCAGTGGCATCTTTATTTGTTTCATCGATAATGCCAGAAATAATGTCATTTGCTTTATCAGAAATGAATTTCTTAGATGATTCTTTAATCTTATCCCATACCTTTTGGACATTCTCCACTACCTTATTAAGATATGCTGCAACATCAAATGCTTCATTAACGGCAACAGCTTTTTCCCCTTCAGTTAAAGAACGCATTCTATTTACAGACTTCTTGTTATTCAGCTCTTGTTCAGCAAGAAAGTTCTTATATTTCATATGGTCTATATCATATTTCATTATAATTCTCCTTTCTTTCTCTTCTCCAATATGTCATATACAACACTAAGAAGAATTCTACTATCATCTGCATAAGAATTCTTTATAGAGTCCCACTTATATGCATACGATAAAGAATATATATCACACATATCAAGACATACACCACATGCAGAATTTAAGATAATTCCAATTAAGTATTTCTGATTACTATCTTTAGCTAAACGTAATGTATTTTCTCCAATAGTTATAATTTTAGATTTGGTACTATTGATATCAGATATCATTCTATTGAAATTTTTAGATTCTCTAGATAAAATGGATTTACCATTCATATATCTATCATAGCATTCTTTTATCTCTTTTGGAGTAACAGTACTACCATCAGGTTCTGTACTATCATTATGAAAATATCTGAATAACTCAGTATCATAATCCTCTTTACTTATCTTATTATATTTGCCAAGAGAAAATGCTCTAATAGAATCCAAATATCTTTCTGCTTTAATACCGGATACATTGTTATTAATTCTCTTCAGATTTTCTATAGAACCAATAGAATTTGCATCAGACAGCGATGAATCAACATCGTCCTGTATACACTCGAAATATTCTTTAATTTTTGATTCTGAACCTCTAGGTGGCACAAGTGCATCTAAATTGGTGTAGATATAATGCTCAAATTCAGGTTTAAGCATGTACCACTTTCTATTTGATATAGCACTTATATCTACATCTTCATTCTCATCTTTTATAGCTGTCTTATAATTTTTTAGATATGGAATATACTTTAGAGCTTTAGTTGTAGCATCCATACCATCATGATATATTTTTGATACTGTATCTATATGAGCATCAAATATAGATTGTATAACGCTAACCAAATCAAAGTTATTATTAAAAGCTTCTCTAAAAGAAGTAGAACCACCATAAGCACTTATAGCTTTTGAATACGCAGATTCAAATACATGTGCTACTTTTTCATTTCCTTCTAATACATATTCCAACCCATTCAAAAATATATCAATACCATAGGCTTCATATACACTTGTATCTTTTCCAATATAATCTGTATTATTTTCTAAAAGATCACTTTTGCGATATAGCATTAATATTCCCTCCTGTACGAATAATATATAATTAATTGATTGTATAAAAATGGTTAAAATTAAAAAACAGAGGGAGGAATTAGATCCTCCCTCTATTAATCATTCACTTATACAATCTTATCGATTAATTAAAAATCGAAGAGAACGTCAAGATCAGAATTTACATAAGACTCGTTCTTAGCCT
>AUXO015084973.1_pt1 | contig 23731 bp, 19 predicted proteins | sample 768731 | NCBI WGS metagenome assembly AUXO01 (sample SAMN02715735, study PRJNA202380) | gut metagenome | biome: sheep rumen | host: Ovis aries | place: New Zealand: Palmerston North | reverse complement strand
TTTTAAATTACATTCTTAAATTTATCGCATTAGAACCAACGTCTGAAGAAGTTCCTGCAAGAATATTCTGGAAATCGCCGGAAAGTTCTACATTTTCTGGTGTCGCAATGAAGATATAGGTCGAAATCTTCTGAAGATTTCCATCCATAGAATATGCTGCACCGGAAGTAAAGTCGATGATTCTCTGGGCAACCTCCATATGAAGACCTTCCATATTAAGAACAACTGCTTTACCTTCAAGAAGGTAATTGCAGATATCTCTGGAATCATCCATTGATGTCGGCTTAATCATGGTAACTTCCATACCTCTTCTTGGTGCCGGCTGTGATGAAGCCTTCTTATGGCCGAACGGAACAATGGACTTTACATTTGGTTCATCATCATAGTCACTGTCCGCTTTACTGCTCTTTCTATTGAATAAGCCGCCCTTCTGTGGCTCGTCATCATAATCATCATCGAAGCCATAGTCGTCGTCGAGATCATAATCATCATCCTGATTATTATATCTCATACTCTTCATAATATTTGTAATAAAACTCATTTCTACTCCCCCGTCCCGAAGGTCGGCCTTTTATCTTATCTACTATGTTCATTTTAAACAATTTTGGGGTCTTGTCAATCTTACGTCTCCGCATTTTATTAAGAGCCTTCCACGAAAGCACGATTGTTCGTAAATCGTAAGATTTCAGTTATAGTTTCGTTATCACTGATAAATCAATTGACCCTCTTTCACTAGGGACGCGTCCAAAACAATATGGTCATATACGGAAATACCATAATCCGTATTTTCTGCCACAACAATGTATTCGTTGTTCTTTTCCATTGGAACAATCTGGCGGAAAATGCAATACCCCTTATTGATATTATAAACGCCTTCAATAGATTTAACCGGACCGACAGCATATGTCTGATCCGTTGTCCCCTTGCGGACAATCACGTCCCCTGCATGCAACGACGTTGTGTCTTTGCTGTCCGGTACATCAATATAACAATACTGATCATCTATTCTGTAGATCTCTTCCGGAACGAATTCGGCGCTCTCCAATGTAGAACCATCCGCTTTTCTGGTCCGGTAAAACCCGGAATTTCCCTCTTCATTCTGTGCCATAAAGTCCTTTGGAACAATCATAAAGTCTTTCTTTGTCACAGAAGTAGCCGGTATCTTCAATCCCTTCTGATCACTTGTCACAATCTCGAACTGGATATAACGGTTGGCACAAAACTCCTCCATAAGCTGATTTAATGTGATTTTTCCATAGTTTTTTCCATCATCCGCTGTATAGATATCCAAAGACGCATTTACCGTCAAATCCTTGTCTGTAAAATGGACTTTTATCTTCTTTGTATCCTGATATTTTTGTCTGGTTTCTTCGTCACACGGAAAAACAATGCTCCAGTTTGCGGAAGTTATCAGCTTATAAACCGGCGTGCCCGCCTCTACCAATGCGCCGGGTTTCGTAATATTCTGCTTATACCCGCTCATGGCAAACGTGTCCTTTGTTACGGCTTTATCCGTAAGTCCTTCCAGACCGTCAACAACATAAGATACCACGCCGCCTTCATCCGATGAAACGCGCGCATAATTAATCCCCAGCTGCTGCAGAATTTTATCCAGATCCTGTGCGCCGGAAATGCTGGAATACTCCAATGCAGAAGCATCCAAAGAATATTTCGTATTGTAAAGCTCGGAGAAATTATCGTTTTTAAAAGTCTGCGAAAACTGCGACAATCGATATCGAATATCGGCAAGCTGTTCACCCGTAAGTTCTGTCGTAAGTTCTGGATGGTCCTTCAAATATGATTCCAGCGCTCCTGTTTCATCTACGGTATATACATTTGCACCGGCAGGAACACGATGTCCTTCCTGAATATAATAATGAATATATCCGGAGCTGGAGGCATTTACAGCCTTTTCTTCACGAATCGCCACTCCGGTATACTGCTCCTGACGGACGATGCCGCCCTCCAGAACTTCGTAATATCGAATCTGCGATCTTGTCGCATAGGAATATACACTAAAAACAATGTAGAGAAAGATAATCATAAAGATTATCATCCCTACATTGAATTTTGGTCTTCTATATTTAATTGTCTGAGATGAATTGTCTTGTATTCTGGACATACTACCTGCAATTAAAGAGCAATTGCGACATCCTTCTTTGTACTCTCAGGAAGATCATCCGAATCCATGGATACACTCAATACAAAAGTGATCTTGTATTTATCGCCAAGCTCTTCGAGTCTTCTGATACAGTTGGAAATGTCTTTTCCCTCAAGGCCCGAAAGCTTAAGGAAACTATCAAGGAACATATACTCAAGATCGTGATCCTGAGAAATAATACCACTAATAAAACCGATGAAAGCATCTTCGGTCTCAACCGGGAATTCGTTAACGTTGATGAGACGGATTTTGTTATTAAGCTCATACATGTGCTGCGCTGACTTATCGAGGAAATCCACGCTTCCGTTTGCTTCCTTAACAACGGTATTCGCCTTGTCAAGAAGCTGCTTTGTTTTACCTTTGCCACGCTTGCCTACAATTAACTGTACCATAGTTAGTACCTCCTAGCTTTTGTACCTTCAGTATAGTACATTACCGCCCAAAAATCAATGAATCTTGAGGAGCATATTCGTCATATTTACATATAAATCGTCTTTGCTCGCACCTTTCATGATCACGGATATGTACTGTTTTTTGGTATCGATCTTTTCCGATGCAATCGTCAGACAATACCCCGCAGCCTTTGTTGTACCTGTTTTACCACCCAGGACACGGATTCCACCCGGCGCCTGTGCTTCACCGGTAATATAATGATCCGAACTTTTCCACACCTGCGTTTTTGCGATTCCATTGGCATCCTTATACTGCGGACTGTACGTCGAAGCAGAAATGATTTTCCGGAATTCATCGTACTTTAATGCCTCATTCATCACAAGGTAAATATCGTACGGTGTCATATAATGTTGTTCATCCGGAAGGCCATTCGCATTCACAAAATGTGATCCGGTCGCTCCGATCTCCATTGCCGTTTCATTCATCAGCTTAACAAAGGAATCGACCGAACCCGCTGTGGCTTCCGCCACCGCTACGGCAGCATCATTTCCGGACGGCATCAACATGCCATACAAAAGATCTTCCACCGTCAAAGTCTCTCCCGGATGAATAAATGCCGACGAAGAGCCGCTGACCTTGATATTGGAGCTGTCCGTAACCGTAAACTCCTGCTGCAAATCCTTTACATTGCGGAGACACACTAAAGCCGTCATTACCTTAGTGATACTTGCCGGGTATGTTTTTACATACGGATTTTTAAAAGCAAGCGGTTCTGAGCTGTCATCCCCGACTGCAATCAAAAGTCCTGCCTCTGCCGTGATATCATCCGTATTAAAGTTTGTACTTCCCGGAATAGCCAGTCCTTCCGAAAAGCCCTTCGCCCGCGCATCTCCACCGGTTAATGTCGTATTGACCGAATTCATCCGCAGTATAGATGCATCTACATCAAACGGTCGTTCATAAGCCTTTCCACAACCGGATAAAGCGACTGCCAATAAAAGAACCGGAAGGAAATACCGCTGGCGTTTCCTCCCGGATATAGCTGCAAGAATGAACTTTATCTTATCATAAATCATCATTCGTACGATTTCTTTCCTGCGAATTGTTAAATGTTTCTCCACTCAAGGTCTCCACGCTCCAGAGCCTTGATCAGCAACTCTCCTGTAGCAAGGTTGGTTGCAATAGGAATATTGTAAATATCGCAAAGCTTTACAATAGAGTTCACTTCCGGTTCCTGTGCTTTCACATGCAGCGGATCTCTCAGGAAAATAACCATATCCAGATTGCCCTGTTCAATTTGAGATGCCAACTGACGAGAACCTCCGGTTTCACCTGGAAGAAATTTATGAATACGGAGATTTGTCACCTCCTCAACTAATGTACCTGTTGTACCAGTGGCATATAAATCATGTTTGCTAAGGATTCCTCTGTATGCAATACAAAAATTCTGCATGAGCTTCTTTTTGGAATCATGCGCGATTAATCCTACATTCATTCTAAAAACCTCCATCAAGCCTTTCGCTGCAAAGCAACGTTTAGGACAATTCCCATACCTATATATACAGAAATCAACGAGCTTACACCTCGCGAAAAAAACGGCAATGTAATACCTGTGTTAGGAAATATTCCTGTCGCAACCGCAATATTGGTATAGGTCTGAAAACCGATCCAAGCCATCATTCCGACACAGATCAAGCGCCCACTTATGTCCCGAGCTTTCCATGCTATTATAAGGCATTCAATTATAATCAACAAGAAAATTATAATAATTATTAATGATCCACGGAATCCGAGTTCCTCTCCGATTACCGCAAAAATAAAATCGTTGTCTTTTTCTGCCAGGAAATTTGCATTCTTAACTGAAAAAATAGAATTGTTGTTCAGACCTTTTCCCTTCAGCATTCCGGATCCTATGGCCATAATACTGTACATCTGCTGATAGAATGTCTGCGTATTCTCCGCCGGATTGATAAACGTCAAAATTCGTTCTGCCTGATATCCCTGAAGAAAAGGGATCTTATCATATAATCCGGAGCGGAACAAATATACCACGGCAATCATCGCCGGAAGCAATGCCAAAAGCACTCCGACAATCCACTTCATACTGATCGGGGAAGCAAATACGATTGCCGCAACGATAACCATAAGAATAATGGTCGTTGACAGGTTTGGCTGAAGCAATACCAGAACCGCCGGTATTGCAAAATACACCGCTGCAAGACCGATTACATGCGGCAGATTAATATCATCTTTTACTTTTTGGAAATAATTTGCATAAAAAATGATCAAACCGATTTTTACAAATTCGGCAGGCTGCACCTGTCCCAGAATCGGTAGCTGGATCCATCGCACTGCTCCGTGTCCGGAAGCTGTACCATACACAAGAACCCCCAGCAGAATCATGACAGAGATCAGATAGATCAATCCGCTTTGCTGGAGCACCCAACGATAATTCACCAGTGACAGTGCGATGCAGATGACAAGCCCCGCAAGAGAGCCCATAATCTGACGCACAACCTGCGGATCCTGATACGTGGCAGCCCCCGTTGCCGAACGCATTATGGCAATTCCGAATGCATTCAGAATCACCATAAATACAACCAGCTTTAAATCATAATTTTTTAAATTATAATCAAATTTCATTTAGTCACTCACATTCATTGCACGTACATAGGACGCATTTCTGGAAAGGATAGAATCCAAAGAATCCTTACCATAGCAATAATTATAAACACTATTTGCAAGGTTCGCCGCATTACCGGAAGAATATCCATACGGAATGGTTACCGTCACAGAAATTTCCGGTGAAGAGTATGGCGCATACGAAACGAATACCGCATGGTTTCCTCGGTCTTCTCGCTCCTGCGCCGTACCGGTCTTACCTGCAACTTCAATATCCTGTCCCTGGAATACAGCCTTCGCTACACCTTCCGTAACGACTTCCCGCAATCCCGTATGAACTGCGTTCCAAGTCGTCTGACTGATATTGAGCTGATCAATGACCTTCGGCTCAATAACCTTCTTTACGTTACCATCCGCATCGGTAATCTTATCCAGAATGGAAAGATCAAACAATGTACCATTGTTGGCCACTGCGGTGATATACCTCGAAAGCTGCACATCATTGTATGCATGGTTTGCCTGACCCATGGCAGAACGTTCCGGATCATAATCCGAGATTCTAGGCTGTGCTTCATCAAGCTCAACACCGGACAGCCGGTCCAGTCCGAATGCGGATGCATACTTCTGAATCCGTTCAATACCCAAAGCCTGATTGTAGACGCCGTTACCATCTGTAGCAAGACGATGACCGACATCCGCAAAGAAATAGTTGCAGGAGTTCTTTATACCGTCAATGATATTCTCTTCTCCATGCTTTGACGGATAAATCCAGCACTTGATTGCCGGCGATACCTCTTCATACTTACCTGTACAGTTAATGATCGTGGAAAGATCCATTACATGCTCTTCCAGACTGGCAACCGCTGTAATCGGTTTAAATGTCGAACCCGGTGCCAGCTGCGTCTGCGTTGCGGAATTCAACAACGGCAAAGACAAATCCGCATTACATTTTTTCAGATAGTCCGAATTACTGATCTGATTATTGTCAAATCCGGGATACGTTACCAATGCACGAATCTTTCCGGTTTTGACGTCCGTAACAACGACCGAGCCATTGCACGGATCCAGCGCCATCTGTGCCGGAGTCAGTTCAATATTCCGAATTTTATTCACCAGGAAGGTATACGCAAAATGTTCATCGCCTGTAGACAGCTGTATATAAGAAAGCTGGTCCTCTGCTAACACGCCCTGCTCGAACAACGCCATAAGCAACAAATAGCCCGGCAAAATCTTATCCGAAATGGCATAACGATACAATACCTTATCAAAATCCGTATCATTCGAAATACGGTCAATGATCTGCTGTACAAATAATTTATAAATATTTTCAGTATCGTAATAATCTTCGGACAGCTTCAGCTTGGATGTATCAATCCAGGATTCTTCGATTCCTTCCATAATGAAGTCATGCAGACTGATCGCATCATCGCGCCATTTGGTATAGGCATCGGATTCCCGATATTTCTGGTTCTCGGTATCAATGATACCGGAATCCTTACTTGTCATATAATCATATATATAAACAAAATAGGCCTGAAGATCCTGATCCAGCTCCGTGAGCTTTTTGCCATCGGAAGACATCAGTTCCTGCTCAATTTCAGCAAGCTTCTTTTTCTTGTTGGATGCCGATATGGATGCAATCTGCTTTTCCGCGGAACCGGCATTCTGCGAAGTGAAATGTTCGATATCCAGTACATTATTATTAATAAGCTGGAAATACGCATTTTTTACCGGAATCATAATCTGCGACTGCTTTACAACCGCATTTCGATCCGTCGTATCCTCTTCCGAAATCTTGGATGCAAGAATACCGGCAAGCTCCTGCTCAAGCAGATGATAAATCGCAATCTGATCATTTGCTGAAATGGTGGTATAAATATCGTTTCCGGCTTTCGCTTCTGTTTCCGAAACCACATCCAGGACAGAACCAACGTTATTAAGATACATCTTACGTTTGCCCTTCTGCCCTTTGAGCTCTGACTCCATGCTCTTCTCGAGTCCCCATACACCGACAGTGTCATTCAGCTCATAGGAAGGATCCTTTTTCTGTAATGCGGCCAGCTGGTCTTCCCTTACCTGTCCTGTATATCCGACAATATGGGACATATATGGTGCGTAATTATATTTCCGCACAGAAATATTCTCAATGTCCACGCCTTGAAGCTCGCCTTTGGACTCAAGAATTTCTGCCATACACTCCTTGGATACATTTTTTACAATTGTCGTCGTCTGATATCTTTGATATGCCGTAAGACGCATTGTATAAAAAATATTGATCATATCCAGGGTTGTACTGTCATTAAGCATGACCGGATTTCCCTTTTTATCCCGGATATTATCAAAGCGGTATCGTTTTTTACTGAATTCAAAAACCTCCTGTGCGGTCATATCGAAGTCTGTTTCCTTCAGATCATCGATATTTTTACCACGGGCATTTGCAATAAAGCGGCGTCTTTCATTATCTGACTGCGTCGTAAACTCCATGGTACCGTCATCATTCATCTTGATCTTATACTGACCATCAACAGCATATCCATATTTTTCGATTATTGACGCCAGCTTGCTCAGCATAAGATTACGCTCATTGATTCCCGAATCCGTGGTATCATAAGCCCCATTGTCTGCAATAGTAATATTATACTGAAGCTCATTATAGGCCAGCAATTTCCCATCCCGATCGTATATGTTGCCCCTGGTTCCGCTTGTCGTAACCTGCGCCAACGTACGATCCTGATACTCTGCAAGATATTTATTCCCTTCCAGAATCTGCAAATTGAAAAGACGTACTGCCAATACAGAAAAAAGAATACTGAAAACAAGGCCCAGTGCCACAAGACGTGAGCCGATCAGTCTTGAAATAAATTCCCTAATTAAATCTATAACTTCTTTGATCAAATTATCTGCCTCATTCGTTCATTCTTCTTGAAGCGGTAAAGAAGAATCTATACAAAACAAGCGTAACCATCAGAGAAAAAACCAACGACGGCAGCACAATGTGCAATACATAGTATCCCACACTCAGCTTTCCACGAATCAAAAAACGGAACACGTAAATGTAAAGATGATAGATCAGTTCACTGATTACGCACATTACCATAGGAAGGGTAATATACTCTTCATAATAAATTTTGGAGAAGAAACCGTTGGCATAACCGATTGTGATAAAAATCAGAGTATAAAAACCAAACGGTCCGGAATAAAACAGATCCATCAACAATCCGGCTCCCAAACCATAGATCATCCCGGGCAAATTGCCGTGAAGAAACCCAAACGAAAAGGTCAAAATCAATAACAGGTTCGGAGAAGCCGCCAAAAACGGGATCAGTGGAAATACACTTGTCTGAATTAAAAATGCTACAACGATTGATAAAACGTAAAAAAAGATTCTCAATCTCTTATTACGGATTTTTCTTGAATGTTTACTTTCCAAAAGATTGTCCCTTCCATACAGCCTTTATCCGCCTACGGGGTTGCTACCGCCGATGTCTCCTTTTGAGCACCCTCTTCACTTGCCGCACTTGTTAAGGGACTTAAGCCTTCCATGCCGGTCCACTGTGTTTCCGTCGGCTGCTCGGCGCTGGTACTTTCCGGTACAACATTTTCGGTATCCTGCTCCGGAATATCCTTTCCATCATTCTCATCTTTAAAGGAATCGGCCTTGATCTGCTTTACAACCAGAACCTCCGACAGATCATCAAACTTTGCAGCCGGAATCAAGTAGCCGTTTTTCATCAGATGCTTGTTATCCTCGGTAATGTCCACCGCATATCCGATCAGAATACCGGGCATGAACTTGGATGAAATATTGGATGTAACAATACGATCCCCGTCATGGATTGCTGCATTCTTACTGATATTGGTAATCTTCAATCGCCCCGACTGGTACAGCGTAAGATCTCCCGCAACAATGCAATTATCATTGGACTGCATACCCATAGCGGAAACGCGCGACTCATCATCAATAATGGACCGTACGGTAGCATAATTCAGCCCGACATCCGTAACAATACCGATTAAACCGCCGTTTGCCATTACATTCTGATCGACACGAATGCCGTCTTTTGTTCCTTTATCAATACGAAAAACCTGGAACCATTTTTCAGAGTCCTTGGCAATTACTCTGGCGGCAATCTTATCATACTGGAGATAATTCTGATCCAGTTCATACAGCTTGCGCAACCGTCCCAATTCTTCCTGGTTCTGATTCAATCGATTATTGTCTTCTGTCAGTACATCGATTTTTTCTTGCAGCTTCCGGTTTTCTTCTTTTACTTCATTGAGGCTTCTGCGTTCCTTCAGATTATCATACAGACTGGATCCGATTTTATTTACACCTGTCTGCACCGGTACCAGCATATACCCAATGGTATTCCGGATCGGATTCATCAATCCGTCTTTTACGGAAGAAAGTACAATCATCATGATGCATAGCACAGAAAAAACAATAAAGATGTACTTGCTCTTCTTATTTTCCACTGAATTCTTCCTGCTCCCTAAAACTATAATATCGGTTATCACCAATAATCACATGATCCACCAGATAAATTCCCACAAGTTCTGCTGCCTGTCGCAGTGTTATGGTAAATTGCCGGTCTTCCGGGCTGGGCTCCGGATTTCCGCTTGGATGATTGTGGACAAGCACCATATTAACCGTATGACTTCGAAGTGCTTCAATCAGAATTTCTCTCGATGAAACAACCGACCGGTTACATGTGCCTGCCGAAATCAGCTTGTCCTGGATCAATTGCATCTGATTGTCCAGATACAATACATGAATAACTTCATGGTCTAGATAACGTAATTCTTCTTTAAAATATTCCTCTACCGCGTTTGGACTGCAAAATGTCATATTATTCTTACGCTTTTGCCTGGTCCAGATTCGCTTTGCAATTTCCCCGATTGCCTGAAGCTGTATCGCTTTAACCCTACCTATTCCCGCAATGGAACAAAATTCCAAACGGTCAAAGTGGATCAATCCGACAAGCCCATCATACTGTGGATTGAGATTCAAAACGTCTTCCGCCACTTCCAGAACCGGTTTTTCCTTCGTCCCTGTCCGCAGCACAATTGCCAGAAGCTCCTGATCCGTCAAAGCTTCCGCGCCTAATCTCTCACACTTTTCGTATGGTTTGTTTCCGGCATCAAGTTCATTTAATTTCTTCATTTTTTCTCCTGTTCCTCAGAGAACATGGAGCCCACGTTTGTCTATTCTAGCATAAAGGAATTTCCAGAACAACTTATAAAGAAAAACGTAAAAAATCTGAAATTACCGAAAGGTAATCTCAGATTTTCTTTTTGGGAGGCTTATGACAACGTAATAAGCCCTTTCTCATACATCTTTTCAACCGTCATCATAATACCAAACTTTGCATGGTACCATGTAAGTCCGCCTTGAAAATACACATTATATGGCGGCTTGATTGGTCCATCGGCAGAAAGCTCAATGGAGCTTCCCTGAACGAAAGCACCGGCTGCCATAATGACTTTCGAATCATATCCCGGCATATCATCCGGATACGGTGTTACAAAGCTGTCTACCGGTGCTGCTGCCTGAATGCCCTGACAGAACGCAACAACCGCTTCCTCTGAACCAAGCGTAATGGCCTGAATGATATCAAAACGTTCACTGTCTGCTGTCGGATGGCAGGCATAGCCCAGACGTTCATAAACCGATGCGGCAAAAATTGCAGCTTTTTCTGCATTTGCCGTAATAGTCGGTGCCATAAAAATACCCTGATAAAAATTCTTGTTGTTATCGAGAGACGGTCCGACTTCCTTACCAAGTCCCGGAGCTGTAAGCCGAGCCGCACAACGTGCAACACACTCCTTTGTTCCGGCGATATAACCACCGATCGGAGCAAGTCCGCCGCCCGGATTCTTGATCAATGAACCAACAACCATATCGGCACCGAAATCCGAAGGTTCCTCCCTCTTTACAAATTCGCCATAGCAATTATCAACCATGCAAATTACATCCGGTTTGATTGATTTAATGAACTGAATCAGCTTGCCAATGCTTTCCGGCGAAAAAGTATCCCGGGTAGCATATCCCTTGGATCGCTGAATTTCCACCAGCCGGGTACGCTCATGAATTGCCGCACGGATTCCCTCATAATCGAATTCCGAACCAGGAAGCAGATCTACCTGCTTATAGCTTACTCCATACTCTGCCAGTGATCCGGCCGTTGGGCGAATACCGATTACCCCTTCCAAAGTATCATATGGCTTTCCCACCGGACAAAGAATTTCATCCCCCGGACGTGTATTGGCAAAAAGTGCAAGAGACAACGCATGTGTTCCGCAAATAATCTGAGAACGAACCAGCGCATCCTCCGTATGGAAAATGTTTGCATATACTCTCTCAAGAGCATCTCGTCCGATATCATCATATCCATATCCGGATGTTCCGATGAGATGTGCCTCAGAAACATTTGCATCCTGCATTGCTTTTACAACCTTTAACTGATTGTACTCCGCAATCTCATCAATCTCCTTAAACCGGTCCTTAAGACCGTTCAGCGAAACTTCGCAATAATCATAAACCTCCGGCTTTATGCCAAGAGCTTCAAACATTTCTCTGTTATCCATTCTGTTATTGTTTCCTTCTTATAATTGAACTCTGCAATATTGACCCATTCCACATTCTGTTCTCTGCGGAACCAGGTAAGCTGACGCTTTGCATAATTTCTGGAATTCTTCTTAATTGCCTCAACAGCGTCCTCTATTGTACACCTATTGTCAAGATAGGCAAGCATTTCGCGATATCCAATTCCCTTCATGGATGTCGCATCTTCCGGCAGCTGCAGAGCTTTCAACCATTTTGCTTCTTCTAAAAGGCCGGAATCCATCATCCCATCAACCCGTTTGTTGATCCGTTCATACAACCTTTGCCGATCATCCGTCAGCACAAAAAAGGCCGTCTGAAATCTGGCCGTCTTTTGCTTTTCCTCCGCATTATGCAGCGAAATAGGTGTTTTATGCAGCTCATAGAATTCTATCGCCCGTATTACCCTGGGAATATTGTTTGGATGAATTCGCATCGCCGACTCCGGATCAATTTCCTTCAGCTGACGATATAAACCCTCGCGGCCTTCCATGGTCTCGGCTTCTTTCTCCAGCCGGCTTCGAATAGCCCGGTGCATCTCTTCATTTTCTTCCGTAAAATCAATGCCGTATAAAAGCGCCTGAATGTAAAACCCTGTTCCCCCTACAAGAATCGGCAGATGCCCTCTCTCATAGATTTTCTCTATGGCTTCTTCCGCCATGTTTTTAAAACGATTTACATCATAATTCGTTTCCGGGTCAATCACATCGATCAAATGATGCGGCACACCTTCCATTTCTTCTTTTGTTACCTTGGCGCTGCCGATGTCGAGCCCCCGGTACACCTGCACAGAATCCGCCGATACGATTTCCCCACCCAGTCTCTTTGCAAGCTGTACGGAAGTCGCGGTCTTTCCTACGGCAGTTGGTCCGGCAATGATCACAAGCGGTCTTTTATTAATATCTATCGTTGTTTTCATTTCCTTTTTTCTTTATACGATACGTTTGAATTTCTTTTCGAGTTCATACTTCGACATAGAAATAATCGTAGGCCTTCCATGCGGGCAGGCATACGGATTATCAAGTTCCAAAAGTTCTGTAATCAAAGCATCTGCTTCCATAAGAGACATGCGGTTATTTCCCTTTACGGCCGCCTTGCATGACATGGATGCAATTTTATAATATATGGAATCTGCTGTGGTAAGTCCGGTTTCATCACTAAGGTCGTCCAGAATCTCCAGCAGCAGCTCCTTTTTTCCAATCTCCGGAAGATCCGCCGGAATAGCAGAAATACTGTAATCCCGTCCTCCCAGATTTGAAATCTCATACCCCATGCCTTCGAAGTATTCCAGATACTGGTCCATCATCAAAGCTTCCTCGGCACTAAGATTCAAAAGAATCGGCGGATTTAAATACTGGCTGACCGGCTTTTTCTCCTTCAGCTTTTTCATCAGACGTTCAAAGTTCACCTTTTCGTGTGCCGCATGCTGATCAATAATGTACAGTTTATCCTCATACTCTATGAGCCAATACGTTTCAAACAATTGCCCTATAATACGGTGCTCATGCTTGGCCTTTTCCGATAGAAAACGGTCCTGAAAAAGACTTTCCTGTTCCGTTTTCAATACCTGTACCGACTCCTGCACGGTCATTTTGGTACGATTCTCGCTGTCCTCTTTTTTTACCCAGGCAGCAGCACCTGCCGCAACTGCAGAATTCCGCTCTTCCGTCGTTGCCTTGCCGACCTCCGGCTCCGGTTTAAATACAGCCTCTTTCAGTTCATAATCTGTCGCAGGCGTATTTTTTTCCGCAGATTCACGAATATAAAGATTCAATGATGGATCTGCGGCCGGATGAATAACCGGGCGAAGCTTCTCCTCAAACGTATGGTTGGTTTCTGCCGCCCGTTCCTTTTCAAAAGGCTCTACATGCGGGAGCTTCTTTGGCTCCAATGCACTTGTCTGTTCACCATAATCCGGATCCTCAAGATCGGTATTCACAATCAGTTCCGTCTGATGCAGTGCAAGGTTGATCGCATCCATTATGGAATTGTAAACCAGCATGCCGTCCGAAAAACGGACCTCCAGCTTTTGCGGATGCACATTAACATCCACGATCTCCGGATTGACATCAATCATCAAAACCGTAAACGGAAATTTATGCTGCATCATAAATGCATGAAATCCGTCTTCCACCGCTTTGGTGATCATTGGATTTTTCACATAACGGCCGTTTACAAAGTAAATTTCAAAATTACGATTGGAACGGTTAATCACCGGCTTTCCAACATAGCCCCGCACGGTCACCGCAGGAATCCCGCTCAGAGCGCTTCGCTCGTATTGATGATTCACAGCGATCAGCTGATTCGTAACATCTCGGCCATAAATCGAATAAATCACATCCAGCAGAGCGCCGTTTCCAAGCGTTGCCAGCTTCTGGCGGCCATCCTGTATAAAACGAAAGGCCACTTCCGGATGTGCAAGCGCCTCCTTTTCAACGATATCCTGAATGCGGGAAGCCTCCGTCTGCGGACTTTTTAAAAATTTTCGCCGGGCCGGGATATTTTTAAAAACATCCCGTACGATAAAGGTCGTCCCTTCCGGTGCTCCGATCTCTGTAAAATCCTTTTCAATACCATTATCGATCTGATAATGCGTTGCCATTAACGCCCCCGGCGTCTTGGTGATCAATTCGACACTGGCAATGCTGGCAATACTGGCCAATGCCTCACCGCGGAACCCCAGCGTATGAATATTCCCAAGGTCTTTAGCATCCCGGATTTTTGAAGTTGCATGTCGGATAAAGGCATTCCGTACATCTTCCCGGTCAATGCCGGAACCGTTGTCGGTGATGCGAACCATGGCAATACCGCCATCCTTAATTTCGATCGACACAGCCGATGCACCGGCATCCACGGCATTTTCCAGCAATTCCTTTACAATTGATAGCGGACGTTCAATAACCTCGCCCGCTGCAATCTGGTTAATTGTTTCATCACTTAAAACCTGTATCTTCATAATATCCGGTTGCCGCTCCTTTCCTGTTATCGTACAAAGCCTTCCACGCTGTATTTTTATACCTTAAAGCGTTCCTTTAACTCATAAAGCGAATTGATTGCATCCAGTGGTGTCATATGGTTCAAATCCAGCGACTTGAGATACTGAATGGCTTCCTTCATTCCTGCGTCTGCAGGTTCTTCTGCAACGTTTTCCGGTACGTCCGGTTTCTTTGTCTCATCTCTCCGGTCCGGATCCAGATTCTCGCCAATGCTTTCCTGCACATACGAAAACTCTCCGCTGCCAATCTTTTTGGCCGTCGCAATGATATCCGCATCACTGAGCTCTGCCGAGATTTCCTTCGCACGATCAATTACCGGCTTTGGCACACCGGCAAGGCTTGCCACATCGATACCGTACGACTGATCGGCGCCGCCCGGAATAATCTTCCGAAGAAAGACAATATCCTGATCATGATTTGTCACTGCAATGCAATAATTGTTAACGCCATCCAGCTTTCCTTCCAGTTCCGTCAGCTCATGATAATGTGTCGCAAACAGCGTTTTCGCCTTAACCACTTTCGCAATATATTCAACCACAGCCCAGGCGATCGACAGACCGTCAAAGGTACTGGTTCCTCTTCCGATTTCGTCAAGAATCAACAGCGATTTTGTCGTAGCGTTCCGAAGAATATTCGCCACTTCATTCATTTCCACCATGAAGGTAGACTGACCGGATGCAAGATCATCCGATGCACCGACACGGGTGAAAATGCGGTCACAAATTGAAATATTCGCATGGGATGCCGGCACAAAGGAACCAAGGGAAGCCATTAAAACAATCAGCGCAACCTGTCTCATATAGGTCGATTTACCTGCCATGTTCGGACCGGTAATGATGGCAATCTGTTCCTTCGCATCGTCCAGTTTTGTATCATTCGATACAAACATGCCGTCCTGGATCAACTTCTCGATTACCGGATGCCGACCGTCCTTAATGTCAATAACCCCTTCTTCATTGATTTCCGGACGCACATAATTATTCGCCGTCGCAACTCTGGACAAAGATACCAGTACATCCAGTGTTGCAATGCAATGAGAAGTTTTCTGAATACGCTTTAAATTCTGCGCAATCATATCCCGGATATCGCAGAACAACTCATATTCCAACTGATTCAGTTTTTCCTCTGCACCTAGAATGGTATTCTGGAGCTCCTCCAGGCGATCCGTGGTATACCGTTCGCCATTCGCCAGAGTCTGCTTACGGATAAAGTAATCCGGAACCTGCTCTTTAAAGGTATTGGTCACTTCAATACAGTAGCCGAAAATTCGATTGTATTTAATTTTCAGCGTCTTGATGCCGGTCTTTTCACGTTCCTCAGCCTCCAGGTTGGCAAGCCATTCCTTACCGTTGGTCTTGGACGCTTTGTACTTGTCGACCTCTTCATGATATCCGGCCTTGATGATGCCACCTTCCCGGCTGGAAATCGGCGGATCCTCCTCCATCGCCCGGTCAATAAGATCATAAAGATCCCTCATCTCATCCATGTTCTCATAAAGATCCCGGATCAGCGGAGAATGGAAGCTGGATAACTGCTGGTGAATATCCGGCAGCATGCTTAAAGACTGCTTAAAGGCAATAATATCCTTCGGATTGGCCGATTTATAGCAGATTTTTCCCAGAATACGTTCAAAATCATAAATTGATGTCAGATATTCACCAATTTCTTCACGGTCAATATAGCGGTCACAGAACTCATCCACCGCATCCTGACGACGTACGATCGCATCCTTTACGATCAGCGGTTGCTCTATATAGCGGCGCAATAAACGGCCGCCCATGGCCGTTTTTGTCTTATCCAGAACCCACAGCAGCGTACCGCGCTTTTTCTTTTCGCGCATTGTTTCCGTGAGCTCTAGATTTCTCTGCGTTGCAGTATCAATAATCATATACTGGCTGCTGGTGTAATAACGGATATTGGAAATATGATCCACTGATCCCTTCTGTGTATCATAGATATACCGCAATGCCGCACTGGCACTGAGCCTTGCCAGATCCAGATCCTGCAGCCCGATGCCCTCTATGCTGGAATGAAAATGCTTTTCCAGAAGTTCTGTTGCAGAAGTATCATTGTATACATCATTCCCCAGTTCCGTAATAATCAGGTTGTACCGGTTTTTCAACTCGTCCGTATCCATTCCGGAAATCATAAATGCCTGATTGCATACAATTTCCGAAGGAGAAAAACGACTTAATTCATCCAGTACTTCTTTACCCGTCTTGCAGGTTGTGGTTAAAAATTCGCCGGTAGAAACATCCACCGTAGAAACACCGAATCCGGATTCGTCATAAAAAATACTCATGAGGAAATTGTTCTTTCGCTCATCCAGAACCGCATCCGATGTCATAGTACCCGGCGTCACTACACGAATGACTTCCCGTTTTACAATACCCTTTGCCATCTTCGGATCTTCCATCTGCTCCGCAATGGCAACCTTATACCCGTTGGAAACAAGCCGGGAAACATAGGAATCAGCAGCATGAAACGGAATACCGCACATAGGAGCCCTCTCACCGGTACCGCAATCCTTACCGGTAAGCACAAGATCCAATACTTCCGATGCAATTTTCGCATCTTCAAAAAACATTTCATAAAAGTCGCCGATCCGATAGAAAAGAATGCAATCCGGATATTCTTTTTTGCTTTCCAGATACTGCACCATCATCGGTGACATCTTTTTTTCTGCCATTTGTGTAACTCCTTTGCTGCCTGATTACTCCTGCCTGTGCTTACTTTCAGCACAGTGTTCCAAAATAATAAAAGCCCTTGGACTCATCCAGACGAACCTTCTGCATTGTACCGATCAGTTCTTCATTCCCCTTAAAATGAACCAGGATATTATTAGACAGACGTCCCGTTAAATATCCATCCTGATTCTGGTTCTTTTCTTCCACCAGAACTTCTACTTCATGATGCAGGTCTCTGCCCTCATTCTCCGCTGAACTCTTCTGTACTGCTGCCAGCAGTTCATCGAAACGTTCCTTTACAATATCCTCCGGAACCTGCTCCATCTTTGCGGCAGGCGTTCCGGTTCTCTTACTGTAGATAAAGGTAAAGGCAGAATCGAAATGAGCCTCCTTTACAACATCCAGTGTATCCCTGAAATCCTCGTCACGCTCTCCCGGGAAGCCTACAATGATATCTGTGGTAAGTGATACGTCCGGTAACTCTGTACGAATCTTACGTACCAGCTCAAGATAACTTTCCTTGGTATAGTGCCGGTTCATCTTTTTCAAAACTGCACTGGAACCGGACTGCATCGGAAGGTGAATGTGACGGGCAATATTCGGATGGGTTTTGATCACCTGAATCAGTTCATCGGAAAGATCCTTCGGATTCGAAGTCATAAAACGCACTCTCTTCATACCCGGAATTTCCGCCACAGCGGCAAGGAGCTCTGGAAAACTGGTCGATCCCGGAATATCATTACCATAGGAATTTACATTTTGTCCCAATAAAGTCACTTCCAGACATCCATCTGCAACCAGCTTTTCACACTCACGCAGAATATCCGTAGCATTTCTGGATTTTTCACGGCCGCGAACATACGGCACAATGCAATAGGTACAGAAATTATTACATCCGTAGCTGATGTTTACAGATCCCTTGAATTTATATTTACGATCAGAAGGCAGATCTTCTACGATCATTTTAGTATCATCAATAATTTCAATGGTGCGCTTTCCGCTGGATAAAGCAGCATAAAGAAGTTCCGCAAGCTTATACACATTATGCGTTCCAAAAATAAGCTTTACATACGGATAATGCTTCTTGATTCCCTCTACTTCATCCTTCTCCTGCATCATACAACCGGTAATGCCTATGATCATGCCGGGACGATTCTCATACTGATGCTTTAACCGTCCTACACGGCCATAGAGTTTCATATTTGCATTCTCACGTATGGTACAGGTTGAAAACAGAATTACGTCGGAATCGCGATCGTTATCTGTCATGGTATAACCGCAGCGCTCCAGAATACCCTGAAGCTTTTCGCCATCCTTGGCAGACATCTGACATCCCATGACTTCTACCATAAAGTGTGCCGCATAGCCTTCATACTGTTTCTTCATCTCGACCAGTTCTCTGGTACGATCCATGAAATAGTACTGTCTCTCCGGCTCCTCTACCGGTGCATGATCAAAAATTTCCTTAAAATCGATATTGTAATTCATAAACTCCTCTTATCGCTATGAAAACGGGTAGTGTTTACCGCACCTGCCCGTTTCCATAAATTTTATATTTATATGTTGTCAACTCTCTTAATCCCATCGGGCCTCTGGCATGAAGCTTCGCGGTGGAAATACCGATCTCGGCCCCAAAGCCGAAACATCCGCCATCGGTAAAGCGGGTACTTGCATTCCAATACACACAAGCGCTGTCTATTTCATTTAAAAAGCGCTCTGCATTGGCCGCATCCTCCGTCAGGATGCTTTCAGAATGCCGGGTTGAATATCGGTTGATATGATCAATGGCCTCGCTCAGCGAATCCACTGTTTTTACAGAAATCCGGTAATCTAAATATTCGGTTCCAAAATCCTCTTCCGTAGCATGCAGTAAAAGCTCTTTCCGGATACCGTCTGCTCCTTCCAAAACAGCGTACGCCTGCTCATCGGCAGCCGTAACGACATTCTTCTCCTGAAGTTTTGCGATTACGGGTATCAGAACCGACGAAAGGGCTTTCCGATGAACAACCAGCGATTCACAGGCATTGCACACACCTATACGCTGTGTTTTCGCATTAAAAACGATTGGGACCGCTTTTTTCACATCTGCCGTCTCATCCAGGTAAATATGACAGTTTCCCGCCCCGGTCTCAATTACCGGTACGGAAGCATTCTCCACAACAGCCTGAATCAGACGTTTGGAACCTCTTGGAATCAGGACATCGACATAGCCGTTCAACCGCATAAAACGATTGGCCGTTTCATGATCGGTCGCTTCAATAAGCTGAATGGAATCCCGGCAGAAACCGGCTTCTGACAATGCTGTCCGGAGAACATTTGCGATTGCCGTATTCGAATAAATCGCATCCGATCCGCCCTTCAGTATTACCGCATTGGAAGTCTTGAATGTCAATGCAAATGCATCACTGGTAACATTGGGACGTGCTTCATAGATAATACCCACTACGCCAATCGGAACGCTCATTTTCACAAGCTTTAATCCATTGTCGCGCGGAATTTCCTCCAGAACCTTTCCCACAGGATCATCCAGTCTGGCAATGTCCACAATAGAGTCTGCCATAGCCTCTATACGCTCTTCCGTAAGACGCAAACGGTCCACCAGGCCTGCTGCCATCCCGTTTTTTTCTGCACTGGCAAGATCTTTGGCATTGGCCGCAAGGATAACCTCTTTCTGCTGCCGCAATGCTGCTGCTGCCGCAAGAAGACCTCTATTTTTTTCTTCACCTGTACGCTTTACAAGATCATATGCCGCTTCACGCGCTTTCTTCCCGATTTCCTCCAGTCCGATCATAATCAGCCTTCCTTCTGAAATGCCTGCTTTGCGTCCTCTTCCTTCTTTTCATCCTGCTCCTTGATGTCCTTTAAATACACACCAAGATTTGCCTTGATAGAATCAATATAGGCACGGCGAAGCATTTGCTGCTCCTTTTTCTCCTGCTCGGTAAGACCGGGGCCGCCGCCTTTTTCGGATTTATGATATAACTCATTGATACGTTCTACATCTTTATCTGTAACCATATTAACCTCATTCTGATCTTATTTTTCACAAGCCTGAATATATTCAAGAATATCAAAGCTTTGATTTTTATGCGCGGCAAAAAGCGTTCCCACTTCCTTACCGGAAATCACCTCTTGAATCACTTCCGCAGAAGAAAATCTTGCAATAACCATATCTGCACCGGAATCCGTAGCGATACGTGCCGCCGCAAGCTTGGCGCTCATTCCACCGGTACCGACATTGGATCCGGATGTCGACTTGCCCATTTTTAAAATATGCTCATCTATTACCGGTACATAGGAAATGAATTCCGCCTCCGGATTTTGCTTTGGATCATCTGTAAATACACCGTCAATATCCGAAAGAAGAATCACGAGATCCGCTCCCGTAATCGCTGCCACAATAGCCGCAAGCTGATCATTGTCTCCAAAAGACTCTACCTGTGCAATTTCCGATGTGGAAATCGTATCATTTTCATTAACTACAGGAATGGCTCCGAGATTCAGAAGCTCAATAAATGTATTTGCCGCATTTTCTCTGGAAACAGGATTGATCATGATGTTCTTTGTCAGCAAAAGCTGTGCTGCGACTTCACTGTATTCAAAAAACAGTTTCTGGTAGGTCATCATGAGCTTTGCCTGACCTACCGCCGCAAATGCCTGCTTTTCTGCCATACTTTTAGGTCGTCTCCGAATCCCAAGGGTCTGACGGCCGGATGCAATCGCACCGGAAGATACCAGAATGACTTCCCGTCCTTCTCCCTTCAAATCCGTGATAACCCGAACCAGCTTTTCTATCTTGGAAAGATTCAGATCTCCGGTTTCCGGATGTGTAATGCTGGCAGAACCAACTTTAATCACGATACGTTTCTTTTCCTTTAAAAGAGCTCTTTTCTGCTGACTATCCATGCAGCCTACACCTCCTGCAAATGCGACTTAATACACTAGTTTACAAGGAATTATAATGTTTTACAAGAGCTTCCGCGGTTTTCATGCCGTCCATCGCGGCACTCATAATGCCGCCGGCATAACCCGCTCCCTCACCGCACGGATACAGCCCCTCCAGGTTTGACATGAAATTTTCATTTCTTGGAATGCGCACCGGACTGGATGTTCTGGCCTCCACGCCGCAAAGCAACGTGTCCGGCCGTGAAAAACCATGAAGCTTATGTTCAAACGACTCCATACCTTCCACGAAACTCTCGTTAAAATCATTCAGTGCCGCATATGGACTGTTTTCTTCAAATTGGAAAATAGAATTCAGCGTGCTGTATGCATACTGTCCCCGAATCACCGGCTGGATCTCCTGGGTTTTCTGCTTCATCTTTTCTTCCGTTGTCGCCTCATTGTTCACAAAATCATGATACGTTTGTACCGGAATCTTTCCATTCTGCAGACAATATGCGCGTCTCTCCACTTCTCTTTGCAGCGCAATGCCGCCCAAAGGATTCTCTTCACCATGATAGTCCGTCTTACGGATGGAAACGATAATCGCCGCATTTGCATTTCTGCTGTCCCGTGCATGATAACTCATACCGTTCACGCAAAGATGCCCTTCTTCAGAGGAAGAATTCACCACATACCCTCCCGGGCACATGCAAAAACTGTAAACGCCACGACCATTGGCTTTGCATGTATGCGTAATCTTATAAGCACCCTGCCCCAGTCGTTGCAGAACTTCCTCGGAAACCTCTCCATACAGATCTTTGTTGATCATTTCCTGTGGATGCTGCACACGAAAGCCCATGGCAAAGTCTTTTGCTTCCATATGCACGCCTGCGTCAAAAAGTTCCTGATAGGTATCTCTGGAAGAATGGCCTATAGCAAGAATAACGTTTTTCTGTCCTTCATAATGGAACTGTGTATTGAAATGAATCTCTCCGCCCAATGCTTCGATTTCCTGTCGAATTCCTTTTACGATCGATACCAGGCAATCCGTGCCCACATGCGGCTTGGCATCGATAAGGATCGCCGGATCTGCGCCCAGGGCAACAAATTTATTCAGAATATAACGATTTCTTCCATCCTTGTCTTTGGTCAACGTATTCAGTTTTCCATCCGAAAAAGTGCCTGCGCCGCCTTCACCAAATTGAGGATTGGATTCCTTGTGGAGCTCCCCTTTATTCCAGAGATCTTCCACATCCTTCATTCGCTGTTCTACATTCTGCCCACGCTCATATACAATTGGCCGAAGCCCCGATCTGGCTAGGATCAGTGCCGCAAACATTCCTGCAGGCCCAAATCCGACAACAATCGGACGATTTTCCCGCACATTTACGAACTCCTCCTTAGGCATGCCTGCAATCGTATCCTTCAATTCCGGCTGATGATACACTTCCCGCTCCTGACAGCTGATATCCCGATTCCGCAATCCGGCTACATACGCTTCTTCCGTTTTTTTTCCAAGATCAGCCTGCAATAATACCGTATAACTGAAATAAATATCCGGTTTTTTGCGAGCATCAATAGAGCGCCGTAAAATCTCAAGACTTTCAATCTTATCCGGTGACAGCTTCAACATTTTTGCACAAATCGGCTTCAGTTCCCTTACCGATGCCATTACCGGCAGTTTTACCTGATTGATTTTGATCATATCTACATGTCCTTACTTAAACTATTCTTTTAAATGTATTACTGCTGCTTTATCGATGCACTTCTCCCGGCAAGAATACCGGAACTCCATGCCCACTGCAGGTTATAACCGCCGCAGATACCGTCCACATCCAAAATCTCTCCCGCAAGATAAAGCCCCGGAACAGACCATGCTTCCATGGTTTCCGGATTCAACTCCCCGGTTGCAATACCACCTGCCGCACATTGCGCCTGTGCGAACGGATTTACAGAGACCGCTTCCGCTTTATATTCCGTAAGCATACCGCTTAATGCCTTAAGATTTTTTGTGGTCAGCTCTGCCACCGGCATTGCCGCATCAATATTACAGAGTTTCAGAAACGCATCTCCAAGCTTCTGATTCAGCAATCCCTGCAAAAATTTCCCGGCCGGTTTATAAAACAGCTGCTCCTTCCTTTGTTCCAAAAGGCGAAGGATTTCTTCACGGCTCTTCCCCGGAAAAAATGAAATATACACAGCCACTATTTCCTTCCGTTCCAATGCATACGCCGCAAACCGTGAAATCTGAAATACCGGAATACCGGAAATACCATAATCCGTAAGCTGGAGTTCGCCCCGTTCCTCTGCCAGAACCGTTTTCCCGCTTTTCAGTGTCAGCTGTGCATCTGCTCTTACGCCTGCCATATCTTTATATTGCGTT
>AUXO018294735.1_pt1 | contig 23736 bp, 19 predicted proteins | sample 768731 | NCBI WGS metagenome assembly AUXO01 (sample SAMN02715735, study PRJNA202380) | gut metagenome | biome: sheep rumen | host: Ovis aries | place: New Zealand: Palmerston North | reverse complement strand
AGGAGTATCAGAGAAGATTATAAATATAAAACGGAATTATTGTAAGAGTAAATTTTGTTTTGGGATATGAGATGTGGAATTTAGTATTACATTCGACTTGAGGAAACTCTTTAACACATTGGTGCTAAACAAAACTCGCAACTTGCCGATACATATACTAAAGAGTATACATTCGGTGCAAACGGACTTGCTATGAATTATCTATAACAAATTATAGAACAAGTAACAAATGCAAATAAAGGGCTTGCACCTAGTGTGCAAGCCCATTGTTTTGTGGTAAAATATAAGAGATTTGGGACAAATATGGAGAACAACGAATTATGAATTATGCGTTAATATTAGCTGCGGGCGTCGGGCAGAGAATGCGTAATGCTGGATTGCCCAAGCAGTTTCTGAAGATGAATGGAAAACCAATAATAATTTACACTCTTGAAAAATTTGATGAGATTCCAGAGATATCGGGTATAATTATTGTGTGCAAAGAAGGATATCTTGAACAAATGAAAATGTTTATAGATAAATATCGGATATCTAAGGTAAAGAAGATTGTTGTGGGTGGAAAAGATAGACAAACGAGTTTGTATCGTGGACTGAAAACGGTAGCTGAGGTTGGTGGCAAAAAGAATGATGTGGTGTTGATTCATGATGGAGTAAGACCTCTTGTCAGTACAATGTCAATAAATGAAAACATTCGTGTTGCGTCTGAACTTGGTGCCGCAATGACTGTTCATCCTGTTACGGAATCTGTGGTTGTGACGAATGAAAAAGAAGCGGGCATTTTTGATTTTAAAAAAAGGGCAGAGACATATTCACTGACATCACCACAGAGTTTTAGACTTGGTGACATAATAGAAGCATATGAAAAAATGTTTGCTGGTGAGGAAAAAGAGTCGCGTGAATTGCCACTATTAGATGCAGCTATGGTCTATGCTAAGTATAAAAGTGATGTGCCTATGATAAAGGATTCCGGCACCAACATTAAAATAACGACTCCTGAGGATTTTTATATTCTTAGATCTATGTTTGAAATGGAAGAGAACAAATTTATTTTTGGATTATAGTAAGGTGAAATATGGTAGAAAAGCGAGATCTGGACATTATCTTTAATAATGCTATTGATTGGGAAGAGTTTCGAAATAAGCGAATTTTAATCACAGCTTCAACTGGGCGACTGGGAATGTATATTGTTGAAGCACTTGTAAAAGCTGATATTGATTATAATCTCAATATGAGAGTAATCGCACATGCTAGAAACAAAGAGAAGTTAAAGAAGGTTTTTGGTAATACTTTAGAATTTCCGAATGTGGAGATATTGTTACAAGACATTACAGAACCAATTTGTATTGATGGAGAGATAGAGTATATTTTTCATACAGCTGGACCGGCGGCACCTAAAGACTTTACTGAAGCACCGGTTGAGACATTATGGGCACATGTGAGCGGAACACATAATGTTCTTGAACTTGCAAAGGAAAAGAAGACAGAAAAGGTTATTTACCTTTCCACCGTAGAAATATATGGAGAAAATACCATTGATAAAGATTTTTCTGAAAACGATATGGGAATAATGCATTGTAATAAGTCAAGAGCGTGTTATCCGGAGGCAAAGAGATTATGTGAAACCATGTTGGCATCTTATGAGGAAGAATATGGAATTGAATATGTGGGAGCTAGAATGAGCCATACGTTTGGGCCCGGCATATCCTTGGAAGATGGAAGAGCATTTTCAGAATTCATTCGATGCACGCTTAAGGGAGAAGATATAGTTCTTCATTCTGACGGAAGCGCTGTGAGACCATATACGTATGTGGCAGATGCTATAGGCGCAATTCTGATGATTGCAACAAAAGGTCAAAAGAATGAGTATTATAATATAGCCAACTTGGAAAACCAAATCAGTATCCGCGATTTAGCAAAAATGATTGCTGGCATGAGTCCGGAGGGAGAGACAAAAGTGGTTTTTGATTATAAAGAGTCAGATTTAAAGTTTTTGAATTTTAAACTTGGTACTATGAATACTGAGAAGATAAAGAAACTGGGGTGGAGACCATCAGTGGATGTTAAGACGGCTTTTAGATATACTATGGAATCGTTTGAACAGAATAGGTAGGAAGAGTGTTTGAGTAATAAAGATAAGGAAGAAAAATATATAAGATACAGACTTAGAAAAGCACGAACACAAAGCATATTGTTTTATGCTTTCAGAATATTCCCTATAAAAGAAAGAAAGATAGTATTTACAACAATTGAGGGGACGACAGGCTTTTCGTGTAATCCTAAATATATTGCCTTGGAACTTATTAGGAGAAATGAGTCTCTGCCCAAAGATCAACAATGGATGCTGTATTGGCTCGTCGATGACATAGATAAAGATTTCCCAAAGGGAATTATAAAAAAGAAGAATACGTTATGGAATAGAGCATTTCATCTGACAACTGCCGAAAAATGGATTGATAATAGCAGAAAACAATTAGAAGTTCGAAAGAGAACTGGACAAATATATATTCAGACATGGCATGCAAAGCTTGGATTTAAGCCAACCTGTCTTGATAGAGGAGCCTCTTTTTCAAAGATTGCGTATTTGGTAAGCAAGCATGATTCAGATATGGTGGATTATTGGTTGTCGAACTCTGATTGGTACGATAAAACATTAAAAACCGGTTCGTTATATGAGGGGAAAACGCTTAGGACAGGCTCCCCTAGGTGTGATATTCTTGTTAACCTAACTGAAGACGACAGAAAAAGAGTCAGGGAGAGACTTGGATTAAATAAGGATGCAAAGCTTATAATGTATGCACCTACCTTTAGAGGTGGAAGCCAATCAGTTAATAGAACTGTAAATAGCGAGGAAGGAAAGATTGATTATAATCAGCTCATTGATTCTTTGAAAAAAAGATTTGGTGGAGAATGGTATGTTTTGCTAAGACTTCATCCTCAGCTTGCAGCAAGGAATATAAATAGTAGTGAAAGTGGAAAGAGAATAATAGATGTGAGTAAAGTGGATGATATGTATGAAATGCTTGCAGGTTGCGATGCGTTTCTTACGGATTATTCAAGCGCAGCATTTGATGCGGCTGTAATGAAAATTCCTATTTTCCTTTATTGCTATGATTATAAGGATTATGAAGGAGAGCGTGGTAGTCTTCTCTGGGATTTGAACTCTCTGCCATTTCCGATGGCAGAGAGTCAAGAGGAGCTAAAGGGCAGTATAATTGAATTTAATAAGAGTGATTATGAAAGGGGATTACAAAAGCTTTTTGCTGAGACTGGGATGAAGGAAGACGGAAAGGCTTCGAAATACGTTGCGAGGTTTTTGGGGGAATTTAGAGTATAACGAGCAGTTATTTTAGCAATTAGCAGGGAATTTATATGTTGGATTTAGAGGTCGAGTTGAATTTGGATGACAATGAAAAAGCGATATACATATACCCTTTTTGTGAAAGTGCTAAAAGGCTGTTGATGTATTTGGTGGATTTGAATATTCCGGTTGAGGGGTTTATTTCGAGAGGAGAAATAGAGATTGAGCAGTACTTGGGGAAAAGGATCATAAAGGAGCCACCCAAAGAGTGTGATTGTATTTTGATTCCGAGCGATAAAAAAACCGTAGAATATCAATGGGATATTTTTGCAAAGATTGTTGAAATACCAGATACAATTAGTACAAATCTCGCAACTTACAGGGATGAACAGGGCGAGAGCATATTCTTCTCTCCAATTATTCTTAATTATATATATAAGACTGTAATTTTAAAGGATAAAGAATTTGTCCTTTGGGGGGAAAAAGAAGACGTAACGGTTTTGGCTAAAAAATATTATTGTTTAGGATATAAAGTATCTTTTTGCGTGACAAATAATTATGATGAAGAGTATGATGAAGGTCTAGAGTTGAGGAATCCGTTTGAATTGTTATATGAATCACAAGAAAACCTTTTTATTTGGGTGCTCTATGGGTCTGAGAGGCAAGCAAGAACTTTTGTCAAAGAAAGCGGTATGAATCCAGATTGCTTTTGTTGTACGTTGCTTCATAAACTATATAGGGATATTTGTTTTGATCCTAATAATGGTTTTACAAATAATTATAGTGGATATAATAGTTCAATGATTTGTCAAGATAATGAAGAAAGCAGCGTAAAAATAGTTGTTCTTGGAGGATCAACGACAGATTCTACATTGTACATAGAAAAGTCATGGCCTGAACATTTATGTGATGTGCTTCATGAAAACAATATAAAAGTAAAACTGATTAATGCGGCTGTTTCCGGATATGGTTCGTCTCAAGAATTAGTTACACTAATTAGAGATGTTATTCCGCAGCATCCGAATATAGTTATAAGCTATAGTAGAGTAAATGATGCAGTGGGTGAAAGGAATTATTTCGTTCATCCTTATTTGGTGTCGTTATATAGTAGTATAGTAGATAATTATAAAATGCAAGCAAGGGATGGAAGTTTTATGAGCCCTAACCTATATTTTGGTGAAGGAGTAATTGGACATGGTGAGCACTGGCTAAATCAAGAAAGAATGATGAATGCAATATGTAGAGAGTTTGATATAAAATTTGTTTCTATTATTCAACCATTTTTTTTCGAAAAAAAGAATAAAAATATAGATGATAAAGAATTGCTTGAGTGTATGGGGGAAGATATGAATGAGTATATTCGTATACTGACAGGTATCAGAGAATATGTTAGAAAAGAAGCTTTACAGTGTAATTTATCTTGGATAAAGGATTTTTCGGAAATATTTGACAATGGAGAGAGCATTTATAGAGATAGGTGTCATGTAAATAGTGAGGGAAATAGAGTTATAGCAGAACAGGTATTTGAATGTATTAAGGAGTGTATGTAGATATGTATGTTTTAGGGATTTCAGCGTTATATCATGATTCAGCGGCAGTGTTGTTAAAGGATGAAGAAATAATAGCAGCTGCTCAGGAAGAAAGATTTTCGAGGAAAAAACATGATGCAAATATGCCACATAATGCAATTCAATATTGCTTAGAGGAGGCTGGAATTGAAAAAGATGATATAGCATATATAGTTTTTTATGACAATCCTGTTCTTACATTGGATAGATTTATTTCGAATATAAGGTCAGTTGATTGCCCGAATGATTTGGTATATAATAGTTTTAATTATATTTTTTCGCATAGACTATGGATTAACAAGTTAATTCAAAAGGAATTACAACCATTTCCAGAAAAAACAAAAATCGTAGTTTGCAAACATCATATTTCACATGCAGCTTCAGCATTTTATCCGTCACCATTTTTTAATGCAATTATTATTACTATGGATGGAGTGGGGGAATGGACGACATTGTCGATAGGAGTAGGAGAGGGGAAAAGACTAGAAATAAAGGAAGAGATACGGTACCCGCATTCTCTAGGGTTGTTTTATAGTGCTTTTACATATTATTGTGGGTTTAAAGTAAATGAAGGCGATTATAAGTTTATGGGGTTGGCACCCTATGGCAAACCTATTTACTATGAGATTATAAAAGATAATGTTATACATATAAATGAGGATGGATCTTTTAAATTAAATCTTGACTACTTTGACTTCCAAAATGGAAGAACGATGATTAATGAAAAAAAACTATCTGAGTTATTTGGAGGCAAGTGTAGGAGAAAGCCAGAATCAAGAATAACCAAGAAGGACATGGATATAGCAGCCTCTGTTCAGAAAATAACTGAAGAGGTAGTAGAAAGAATTGCGAAGCACGCAAAAAAACAATACGGGGAAGGAATAGATAATCTTGTACTTGCAGGTGGTGTTGCTTTAAACTGTGTCGCAAATGGGAAATTGATGAAAAAAAATGTGTTTCAAAATATTTGGATACAGCCAGCAGCTGGAGATGCTGGAGGAGCGTTAGGAGCTGCGTACTATGCATATTATAATCATTCGGATGTAGAACGCAAGGTCAATGAAAAGTGTGATTATCAAAAAGGAAGCTATTTGGGTCCAGAATACACAGATGAAGAAGTGGAGAGGTTTTTAAAAACAAATAATTATCCGTTCGAAAAAAGGGAAAGAGATTGTGAAAAAAAGATTGCGCAATTATTGGCGGAACAAAAAATAATAGGCTTATTTCATGATAGAATGGAGTTTGGACCAAGAGCATTGGGAAATAGAAGCATAATAGCAGATCCACGATCAGAAGAAATGCAGTCAAAAATGAATATGAAAATAAAATATCGAGAATCTTTTAGACCTTTTGCGCCATCAGTGTTGTTGGAGGATGTTGAAGAATACTTTGATATGAAAGGTAGTAGCCCATATATGTTGGTCTGCGCAGATGTAAAAAAAGAAAGGTGTATAGATATAGATTCTCAATTAATACTAGAAGAGAATAATATGGATATGATAAAGGTTGTTAACAATAAAAGATCTGACATTCCTGCTGTCACGCATGTAGACTTTAGTGCCAGAATACAGACCGTAGACAGAACCCAGAACAGGTTTTATTACAACATTATTAATGAATTTAAGATGAAAACAGGATGTGGTGTAGTGGTTAATACATCTTTTAATTTAAGAGGTGAACCAATTGTTTGTAGTTTGGAGGATGCATACAAGTGTTTTATGCGCTCGGAGATGGATGTACTGGTATTAAACCATTATATTTTAAGAAAAGATAACCAGCCGAAATTTGTAGAAAAATATGATTGGAGAAATGAATATGAACTCGATTGAAACAAAAGATATGGAAAGACTTCTTGTGTGGACAGAAAACCATCACCTACAAAATGATAGTTATGATTATTCGAAAAAGAAAGATAGTTATTACGAAAGGTTTGATAATAGTAATAATATTCAGGAGTACTCTTTTAAAAACATTGATGAATTGACATCTTTGTTAAAACCTGTTTTGGATTGTGAAGAGTTAGTGAAAATATGTAGCGTTACAGCATTTAAAATGAAACCTAAAGAAGAAACACTTAAAAATGGAGAAGAAAAAATAAAAGAATTGCCAGATTATATATATGTTTTTTAGAGATTGTATTATGGGTCTAGTGTACGTAAGAATTAATAATGTATAGAGAAAAATATGAATAATTGTAAAAATGAACTATGTATTGTAATACCCTGCTACAAAGCGGAACTTTCTAGCATGGAAAGACTCGCCCTTAAACGAATAGAAAGGTGTTTTGGAAAGTATGATATTTCTCTTTTAGCACCCCGAAGGTTGGACTTGAGTAATGTTAGGAATTATTTCCCGAATGCAAAAGAATGTCGTATGGAAGACGCTTTTTTTGATAGCTTCGCTAGTTATAACAGATTGATGCTTTCGGAGAAATTCTATTTAAACTATATGGAATATGAATATATATTGATTTGTCAACAGGATGTATTCGTAATAGAAGATAGATTGAGAGATTTTTTGAAATTAGACTATGATTATATAGGTGCGCCAATGCCACATATGCAACCTTTTTCGGAAAAATTACATGTCGGAAACGGAGGGTTTTCGCTACGAAGAGTTGATGGTTTTATAAGAGTGTTGTGTAAAAAATCCAAAGATATAGAAGGCATAAAATATAATGAGGATATTTTCTTCTCAAAATGTGGAGAAAATGATAGTGATATTTTTAAAGTCGCTCCGGTTGACGTGGGGTTAAGATTCTCTTTTGATAACTATTATGAAAGGTTATATGAGTATAACAATCATAAATTGCCAATGGCAATACATGGATTTTGCGAAGGTGATCGACGATTTATAAAAAAATTTTTAGACCCTCTATGCGATGAGAGTGTTGAGAATAATAATGATTGGGAGAAGGAGCTGTTCGAACTAGAAGAATTTGTTAATAAAGCTGACAGATTAGTGCTCTTTGGAGCTGGTGATGCGGGAATTGTGATGGCGAAGTTTTGTAAAAAGAGAGGGAGACAACCATTTTGCTTTTTAGTTTCCGATGGAGAATCGTTTAGCCATCATTTTCTTGAAGGAATACAGGTATTCAGTTTGAGTGAATTTGAAGGGGATTTGAGAGATTGTTCAATTATTATATCTATAAGTAAAAGATATAAAAGCCTTGATGGTCTCGAAAAAAGATTAAAAGCTAAGGGCGCAAATAGAATAAGGATGATGTCAAGAAATCAATTTAACGCGGCAATAAATGAGATGATATAAGAGCTTACTAGAATTATTTTCGAAAAACTGGAGATAAAGAATGATAAGAGTTTTAATTTTTGGTTGTGGAGAAGCATATAGTAATCGGAAGTTTTTTTTTGACGATAATAAGGAAATATGTATAGTAGGATTTGTTGATAATAATGAATCGCTATGGGGAGAAGAAAAGGAAAAAATCAAGATTTATGCGCCAAGCGATATTCCGTCGGTGGAATTTGATGTGATTGTTCTGTTAAGCAATCAGTTTTATGAGGAACAAAAACAACAATTGCTTAAACTTGGGATATCTGAAAATGTAATATGGGATTTTTATGATTTAAAAAGAACTATTTTATATGATAGTTTTAAGGCTAAAAAAACGCTTGATTTAAAAAAAAATATTCTAATAATAACATATCGCTTTTGCTTAGACGGAGGGAGTTTGGCGGCGCTATATTTAGCTGAAGCATTAGGAAATGAAGATACAAATGTTTGTATAGCAACTGACCATATAACAAAAGAGGCATATGGATTAGCAAAAAAGCATGGGATAGGCATTATTATATATAAATCTCTACCTTATATGTCCGATCTGTTTTTGGAATATATAAATAAATATATGTATGTGATAGTAAATACTTTACAAATGATTCCAGCTGCTATAGAGTTGCATAATAGAAATGTTCCCACATGTTTGTGGGTGCATGAAGGGGAAGAGCTGTGGTATAAAAGGATTAACAGTATTATTAGAAAGAAAGACGTGCCATCAGATTTGAATGTTTTGTTTGTTAGCGATGTTTCTAAATCGCTATATATGAAGTATTATTCGTCGTCTCAAATTAGCATAGTTCCAATTGGACTTCCGGATAGGTCGAAGAAGAAGAAAAGGATAGATCAATCTTGTTTTAGAATAATACTTATAACAGCAAACTCGAAGAATAAAAACCCGGCGCTAATGGTTAGAGCCCTAAATATACTTCCTTCCAGTTACATAAACAGAATAAGAGTAGATTTTTATGGGCTTGATGAAAAAGGAAGAGCGAGTATTGAGAGTGCTACAAAAGGAAACAATAGGGTGTATGTAAATGGTGTTTTATCACCTAGTAAGATACATGAAAAAATAGACGAAGCAGATTGCTTTATTTGTACTTCGTTGGCTGAATGTCTCCCTACTACAGCAATAGAGGGATTTATGCATAGTTGTATTGTAGTAGTCCCCGAATCTGCAGGGATAGTAAAATACATTAGGGACAGAAAGAACGGATATATATATAAAACTAATGATGAGTATTCGTTATCACGATGTATTATTGAAATATTAGATAATAAAAACAATAATACTGAAATAGTAAAAGAAGCTAGAAAGACTTATGAAAACTATTTTATGTATAAGTCTCTAAAGGATGCTTTTTTTGATGTTATGAGTCAAAATGGTGAAGTGTAAAGTGGTGCACATCTGTATTGTTGTGTTCAAAAGGCAGATTGGATTAAGATAGTACAATGAAATCAGCAAATAATTTGAAGTGGTGATTGTTAATGCATATAGTATTTGTGACAAACGAATTAAATGATAATAATGGTCCACAAGGGGGATTAGGAACTTTTGTTGCCAATATGTCTCGTGTTTTTTCTTCTAAAGGACACAAAGTAAAGATTCTATTAGTCACAACGAAACCGTTGTCGACGGAATTTGATAAGAATGTAGAAGTCCATAATTTGTATGTGAGAAAAAATGTTTGGGAAGAGTGCAATTTGTTGTCAAATAGACTTGAATGCGGGAATGAAAAAAAACAAGTTCATGTAAGAGTATCTATATTGAATATAATTAAATCTGAATTGGTGCAAGAATGGATTACAGAACAGAACAATAAGGAAAGGATAGATATAGTGCATTTTGCTAACCATGGTGCTTTTTCAAGGTTTTTGAATATGAAAATACCTTATGTAATACGCGTGTCGGGATTACTAAATATAATTGAAGGCGGAGCGAATAAGAAGGATGGGAGTATAGAATATTCAGACAATCCTTTGTCGATTATTGATATGAAGGAAATGGATGAAATAGAAAGAGCAAAAAAGGTTGTTTGTCCCAGTTATTTGATGGCGAATATATTGAGAGGTAACAAGGGTATTGATGCGAGAGTTATTGAGAGTCCATTTCTTTTGTCTGAGGAGGAATGGGATCCGAAGTATTTTAAGGAAGCAGAAGATAAGGAATATGTGTTATATTACGGCACGTGTAGTTATCTTAAAGGAATTCGTGTAATAGCAAATCTGATACATGATTTTTTGTTGCAACATCCTAAAATGCTTTTTGTTATATGTGGGCGTGATACTGAAATCGAAAATGAAGATGGAGAAAAAACTTGGGCGTCGGAGTATATAATGGAAAAGGCAGGCGAGTTTAGCGACAGGGTTGTATATAAAGGATTGTTGTTGAGGAGGCAATTGTATCCAATTATTAAAAATGCGCGTGCTTGTATTTTGCCTTCAAGAATTGAAAACTTATCTAATGCATGTATAGAAGCAATGGCATTGGGAACTATTGTTGTTGCAACTAAAGGTGCTAGTTACGAGCAATTAATTGATGATGGAGAAAGTGGATTTTTGTGTGAACGAGATAATGAGCGTGATTTTCTAGATGCTTTATCAAGTGCGGTTGAACTGCATGAAGATAGGCGTCGATTAATGTTGGACAATGCATTTTCTCGTGTAAAGAATCTTTCGCCGGAGAGGATATATGAAAAGTATTTTTATTATTATAAAGAGGTTATAGCTGATTGGGAGAATTAATTATATGAGAGAAGTGACTATTCTCTGGGATGAAAGTGATTATACGTATGATTGGTTAAGCGCACTTTTTTGGGCAAAGCAGGAATTTAGAGAATTGGGATATAGCATAAAATTGTTTGCCCCCCAAAAAAATATATCAATGCTAAGCCGGCAAGACGAAGGGTCAAAAAAACTGTTTTTGGAATACTTGAATGAAAATTCATTTGACATAGTTTTTTGCGCTTTTCATGATATTGGTCTGCTTGGTTCATATAAAAACAATATGGAGATATTGCCAGTATTAAAAGAAAAGACAGAAGTGTTGGTTTGGTTGGATACAGCTGACAGTACAGGGACACCTCAATTTGCTGTTTTACCTTACGTAGATGTTTACTTAAAGAAACAACTATTGAAAGATAGAGAAACTTATTATAATAGGTTTTGGGGCGAAAGAATATATACTGATTATTATCACCGAGAGTTTGACTACGAAGATGATGACCTTGAGAGAGTGACCCGAGATGTATTGTTGCCTAAGTATTCAGGTAAACTGGGGTTATCGTGGAATCTTGGACTAACAGGCCAATTGATAGAATTAGCGGAGAAAAATAATGGTGATATCATTAAAATAAATGAGAGAGATATGCCAATTCACTACAGAGGTAGTGATACAAGCTATCAGCGTGTTGTTATTAAAAAAGCATTAAAAGAGCTGCCGGAATATGGAGATAATTTAGAAGGAAAGGTTGAAAAGTCAGTTTTCTTAGAAGAACTACGAAATTCGAGAATTGTAATTTCTCCCTATGGGTGGGGAGAAATATGTTTTAGAGACTTTGAAGGATTTATTTTTGGTAATTTACTACTGAAACCACAAATGAACCATTTAGAAACATATCCACAGTGGTATTCAGACGACACATATGTTTCGTTTAAATGGGATTTCTCAGATTTTATCGATAAAATAGAAGAAATACTTAACTGTAAGAATACCAAAATGGTTGAGGAAATATCAGAAAATGCACGCATGAAATATTTAAAGTATTGTCTTGAGGAAAAGGGTAAATACGAATTTGCAAGTCATTTAATAGGTGAGATAGAACGTATTTCGGCGAATAAGAACAAGTAATAGTATGTCAGAAGCTTGTTTTTTAATATAGATTGTTTAAACCTAAAGAGTATTTAAAGGTTATAAGGTTATATGCAGAGATTAATCAGTGTTATCATTCCAACTTATAATTCAGAAGAGTACTTATCGGGGTGTTTGGACAGTGTGCTGAGTCAAACACTAGAAAATATTGAAATCCTGTGTGTTGATGATGCGTCAACAGACTCTTCTCGTAGGATTCTTGAGGAATATTCTAAAAAGAATAATAAGATTAGGGTGTTCTTTCAGAAGAAAAGCGGGCCGGGCGTTGCACGTAATCTCGGAATAAGAAATGCAAAAGGAAAGTACATTTGCATGATGGATGCCGATGATTATTATCCGAGTGATACAGTGTTAGAAAAGCTGTATTTGCTGGCAGAGGAGAAGGCAGCATTAATATGTGGAGGTAACATTATTGATGTTTTCCCTGATGGAACCACTCTGCCCACACCTCTGAACTTTCAGGAGGAAGGCTTTCTGAAAAGTATGCAATATCCCAGATTATATGGACAGACGAGATTTATTTATAATAGGAGTTTTATTGTTGATAATCATATTGAGTATTTGCCATATATACGATTTGAAGACCCACCTTTTGTGCTCGAAGCAATAATGCGAGCACAAAAATATTATGTTATAAAGGATTATACTTACGTCAGAAGGGCGGGATATAAAGGTGTTAATACAAATAAGGATATAGCTAAGGGCATATTGTATGGCATTATAAGATGCACGGAAGTTGCAAAGGAATTTGGTCTGGAAAAGTTATATAAAGAGCAAATAGCAAAGGTAATGTTTTCGTCTATAGATTATTTGCATTCGTTTTTCTATGCCGGTAATCAAGAGATATGGAACGTTGTGAATGAGGTTATTAATTCGGCGGGAAAATGGTACCCGGATTATTTTTGGATGTTTTCCTCGCCGGAAGACTATCAAAGATACATAGGTGATGTTGCGAATCAGGTCACACTAATCAAATCATTAAACAACATTATAATATATGGTGCAGGCAAAGTCGCGGAGAGACTAATTGATACGGGGTGGCTAGATGTTAGTGAAATTGTTGGGGTGGGAGTGACCGGTACCCCAAGTGTTGAGATGTTTCAAGGTATTAGAATTAATAGAATTGATGAGGTTATAAAATCTGTAAATGCTGATTGTGTTATTATAGCCGCTAGTGAGGCTAACGCTGAAGAGATGAAGAATGTCTTGGAGAACAATAAATGGGAGAAATATCTGATAGTGACAGCCAATACGTTGAACGTAGCAAAGTTGATAGGAATGTAGAAATGTATGAATTATCAATATATAAAACTGATCATGTACTAATTATTGCGCCTCATCCGGATGACGAATCCATTGGAACGGGTGGATTGATTGCAAGATATAGTAGCCAATGCACTGTTGTTGTTGCAACTGACGGAGGAAAGTCGAATCCCAATATTAAGGCATCGGATATGGCAAAGGCAAGAAGAGAAGAAATGGATAGCGCAATGAAACTGGGCGGTGTAAGAGATGTAATTATGCTGGGGTATCCGGATGGCGAATTAGATCAGTATAAGGAATGCTTTGGGACAATTGATTTTTCAAATTATAATAAGGTGTTTTTGCCACATAGAGATGAATTGCATCCGGATCATGTTAGCACATTTCAATATGCCATTTTTGAAATGATTAGGCAGAATGTAACGAGTGCTTTGATTTATCAGTATACGACGAGAGGGCCCCTTGACAATGCCAATTCTTATTTGGATATTTCTAATATAATCTCAAAAAAAGTGGAGCTAATAAATTGCCATAAATCACAGATAAAACTATTTGATCATGCTTCATTTGCTGAATCTATTAATCATTATCATGCATGTTTGTCAGGGCTTAGCAAAGGGCATTTTGAAATATATGAGTCTATAACCATTGATGAAGCACAGAAGATGAAGGATTCTCAGAAGTCGGAAATATTCAGTTATAGACGTCAGAATAATTATCTCAGAAAATGGATAGACTCTCAAAATGCAGAAGGTGGAATATCGGGTTTTCTGTCAAAAGAGGGAGTAGAATCTGTGGCCATATATGGATTTGGGTATTGGGGAGAGCTTCTTTATCAAGAGTTGAGTCGCTCAGATTGTCCTGTTTCATATATTGCTGATAGAAATGCAAATCGGAAGAAGAATTCAACTATAGAGATATATAATCCGGATGAGAAGTATGATCTTGCGGATTCTATAATAGTTACCGTTATTAATGGATACAATCCTATTGTTAAGAAACTATATGAGCAGGGATATAGGAAAGTGTTCGTTTTATGGGATATTCTAGAGGAATTGTGTACAGGTCAAGATGCGTAGAGGGTAATTATGAAGTGGAATAACAAGTCACATGAGTATGACCATATATATGAAAAATTTAAAGATATATTTGGATTGAGGGAGATTTCTTTTTGCATATTCGGTGCAGGAAAGATGGGGAGAGAATGCCTGCAGGTATTCAAGGAAGAGAAGTATACTGTTGAGGCGATAATTGATAATGATAAGAACAAACAGAAGAGTAGCATCGGGGGAATAGAAGTTATTTCGTTTGACGAATATCTTAACAATCATAGGGATACGTATCTTCTTCTAGCGATCTCTGATAGAAATGTTGTGAAAATAAAAGAACAACTTCTTTCAGTGGGTATGAAAGAAGTTGATGACTATTCAACCTATAATTATTATAAAGAAATAATACATCCTGTAATTAAGTTGTATCGAGATAATAAATTACATTTGAATATAGTTGAGTTGGCGCTGACCGAGAGATGCACTTTAAAATGTAAAAAGTGTGCGCACGGATGTTGGAATGTGCCAATGAATATGCCTGACATGAGCATTGAGAAAGTAAAAGAGAGCATGGATGAGCTGTTTGATAAGGCTGATTATATTAATGAGTTTTATCTGATAGGTGGGGAACCGCTATTATACTCAGGCCTTGATAAAGCTATAAGTTACGCAGGTGAACGTTATAGAGGGAAGATTGATAAATATATTATTACAACTAACGGAACGATTGTACCAACACAAGAAGTGCTGGAAGTCGCAAAAAAATACAGGATTTCGTTTTATATTTCAAATTATTCAGTTACACTCCCACAATTAAAAGAAAAATACAAACATTTATGTGAAATGTTGGAAGAATGGGGTATAGATTATCAGTTGAGCGGCGAAGAGCGAGTTTGGTTCGATTACGGATTTGATTATGTGGATCACCAATTTGATTATAATATTGTTTCGAAGATACATGATGAATGCTTTACAAAGTGTAGAGAGATAAGAGGGTCGAGATTATATTATTGTATTCAGGCAAGAAGTGTATCTGAAAACCTACATTTTTCGGTAGATGATGAAGAATATCTTGATTTGTCAAAGTTAAAAGGGAATGATGCTAAGAAGATTATATTCGAATATTCACATGGTTATTGTGATAAGGGATATATAGATATGTGTAATTTTTGTAATGGGTCAGATAGCCTTCTACATCCGATACCGGTTGCTGAACAATGTTAAGAAAAAAGGAGTTCATTTTGAAAAAACCTATTATATCTATAATTTTACCATCATTGAATGTTGGGCAGTATATACAGGAATGTATAGAAAGCGTTCTTAAGCAAACCTTGACAGATATTGAAATAATATGTGTTGATGCAGGTTCAGACGATGGGACACTTGAGATAATACGTCAGTATGAAAAAAAAGATAGACGTATAAGTGTTTTTGTTTCAGAAAAAAAGAGTTATGGATTTCAAGTTAATATAGGACTAAATAATGCCAACGGAGAATACATCGCTATTGTAGATACAGATGATTTAGTTGAACCAACAATGTATGAAGACTTGTTGGAGTACGCTAAAAAATATGATTTGGATTATGTAAAAAGCGACTCAAGATTATTTACGGAAATAGCAGGAGAAAGACAGTTTGCTAGTTTTTCACTTATCCCAGATGGGTTTATGTCATACGAAAGAGTGTTTTCTGTCGAGGATTGTCCTGAGATTTTTATGCGTCCGGCTAATATTTGGGATGCTATATATAAAAAAGATTTCTTAGATAAAAATAATATAATGTTTAATGAATCAAAAGGAGCGGCGTTTCAAGACATTGGTTTTTCGGTTCAGCTTTTTTGCTTTGCTAAAAGAATAATGTATGTTGATAAAGAGGGGTACATATATAGAATGGGACGTCCGGGAGCGTCTTGCATTAGTCCCAATGTTTTATCGTTTCTATATCAAGAATATGATAGATGCTTAAAAAACAAATATGCCAAGGAGAGTACAATTGAATGGAAGTATTTGTATGGTATGATGGCGAGGGTCTATATTATACAGATAGATTTTTTGTTAAAAAGCGGATTAAAGACAATAGAGCAAATTGAAAGTGATGAAGCATACAGGTGGTTAAATGCTAAGATAAAGAAGGCTTTGGATGATAATGTAATAGAGTCGGATATGTTTGCTGAAAAGGAGCTCTGGAAGGATTTAATTAGTTCGATAGAAAGTTTTAGAGATTATGCCGACAAGATTGTTGAACAGAGGTTAAAGGATGAAGAAAAAAAGAGAGCTGTATTAAAAACAATAGACAATAGAAGCATCTGTGTATTTGGTTGCGGAGCTATGGGAGAAAAGGCGTATATTTATCTGACTGATAATAATTGTCGGATAGAGAGCTTTTGTGACAATGATAGTTCGCTATGGAATAAAACCAAATACGGAGAGAGAATAGTGTCGCCAGAGAGCTTGAGAAGTTTAAAGGAAGATACAGTGATACTCATTGCGAATAAGCGCCATAACGAAGAAATTAGAAATCAATTACTTGAGTATGGAATAGACAATAATAGGATATTGGTTTGGTAAAGTTGTAAAGGGATTATAAAATGAAGTTATATAATGATCTGTTATCAAGAAAAGCTAAGCTTAGTCTTATAGGTCTGGGATATGTTGGACTGCCAATAGCTATTGCTTTTGCCAAAAAAGTTGAAGTAATAGGATATGATTTAAATTCAGAAAAAATTGAGCTCTATCAAAAAGGAGTAGATCCTACCTGCGAAGTGGGTGATTCAGAGATATCTGAAACGAAGGCAGTATTCACATCAGACGAACAAAAGCTAAAAGAAGCGTTATTTCATATTGTTGCTGTTCCGACTCCTGTTAGAACTGATCATATGCCGGATTTGTCTGCAATTGAGAATGCAAGTGCTATTTTGGGTCGTAATCTGTCTAAAGGTTCGGTTGTCGTATATGAATCAACGGTATATCCCAGCGTGACAGAGGAGATATGCGTGCCAATTCTTGAGAGAGAATCGGGATTGAAATGTGGTGTTGATTTTAAAATAGGGTATTCTCCTGAAAGAATTAATCCCGGAGATATAGTTCATCGTCTGGAAACAATTAAGAAAATCGTATCTGGAATGGATGAAGAAACCTTGGATTGTATAGCAAAGGTTTATGGATTAGTAGTGGAGGCCGGCGTATACAAAGCAGAAAGCATTAAGGTTGCTGAAGCGGCAAAGGTCATTGAAAACAGCCAGAGAGATATTAATATAGCATTTATGAATGAGCTTTCTATTATTTTTAACAAAATGGGAATAGACACACAATCGGTTCTAAATGCTGCCGGTACCAAATGGAATTTTCATAAATATACGCCCGGACTTGTGGGAGGCCATTGCATAGGAGTTGACCCATATTATCTTACATATAAGGCGGAAGAAATGGGATACCATAGCCAAGTCATTTTGTCTGGAAGAAGAATAAATGACGGTATGGGTAAGTATGTGGCAGAGAATTGTGTCAAGAGCTTGATTGCTGCAGGTAAAAATGTAAAAAATGCTAAAGTTGCGATAATGGGGATTACATTCAAAGAGGATTGCCCGGATATTAGAAATACGAAAGTGATTGATATATATAATGAACTAGTAGAATACGGCATAACACCTGTAGTTGTTGACCATGTTGCAGATGTGAACGAGGTTGAGAAACTGTATGGTATATGCCTAACGGAGCTTAATGATATATCTGAAATGGATGCTGTTATAATTGCTGTTTCACATAATAAGTTCAAGTTGCTTTCAAATGTCGATATAGATCGATTGTTTAGAGAAGGAAAAAAAGTGATTGTTGATATTAAGGGGATATTGAATAGAGATGATTATGTGTCAGATGAATATGTTTATTGGCGACTCTAGTATGGTGACACAAAGGAGATTATAAATGAGTTATCAAGAAGTTACATTTCCAAAAGAGAGTATTTTTTTAGTGACCGGAGGAGCAGGATTTATAGGATCGAATCTTTGCGAGGCACTTCTAAAACTTGGATATAAAGTTCGTTGTCTTGATGACTTAAGCACGGGGAAAAAAGAAAATGTTGATTTGTTTTTAGATAATCCAAACTATTCATTTATAAGAGGAGATATAAAAGACCTAGATGCTTGTATGAATGCATGTAAAGGGGTTGATTATGTTCTTAATCAAGCAGCATGGGGGTCCGTGCCGCGTAGTATAGAAATGCCTTTGTTTTATTGTGAAAACAATATAGGTGGAACACTAAATATGCTGGAGGCCGCTAGACGTAATAGTGTAAAAAGATTTGTATATGCATCCTCATCTTCTGTCTATGGAGATTCGCCTATACTACCGAAAAAAGAAGGTGAAGAAGGAAATCTATTAAGCCCATACGCAGTTAGTAAGAGAGCAGATGAGGAGTGGGCAAGGCAGTATGCGATTCATTATGGACTAAAAACTTATGGTCTTCGGTACTTTAATGTGTTTGGCAGAAGACAGGATCCGAATGGTGCATATGCTGCCGTTATTCCTAAATTCATTCGTCAATTATTAGCAGGAGAACGTCCGACAATCAATGGTGACGGAGAACAAAGCCGCGATTTTACATATATAGAGAACGTTATTGAAGCAAATCTTAAGGCTTGCTTGGCTGAAGAAAAATATGCCGGCGGAGTTTATAATATTGCGTATGGTGGACAGGAAAAATTAATGGATGTGTATCATCAATTAACGAAGGCACTAGGGTTAAGTGTTGAACCTATTTTCGGACCGGAAAGGGAAGGCGATATAAAGCATAGTAATGCAGATATCACTAAGGCAAAAATAGAATTAGGCTTCAATCCCGAATGGAGCTTTGATAGAGGAATTAATGAGGCTATTGAATGGTATGCACGTGAACTAACTAGTGAACACTCTGGCGGAAGACTTGTTTGATAAAAAGAATACATAACAAACAAATGTCCAACCATCAACATTTTAAGATTCCAAAATGTTGATCGACGGACATTTTTGATACATTATAGGATTACGATTAGCAAAATGGGTTCAATTATGTTAGTAAGAAAAGTAAAGAATGAGCCGAATATTGACATTATGTCGCTGTAGCGATATAATGATGGTGGAGGGGATAGAATAATGCTTCTTTATCATGGCTCTGAAAAAATTATAAATAATCCACAATATGGACTAGGCAAGAGAACAAATGATTACGGCAGAGGATTTTATTGCACTGAAGATATTGAAATGGCAAAAGAATGGGCGTGTGGAGATAAACGTGATGGTTGGGTAAGTCATTATGATTTCGATGTCTCAGGTTTGGCAATACTCAATCTGAATTCTGAAGAATACAATGTGTTGAATTGGCTGGCTATTTTAGCAAAGAATCGTACATATTGGCAAAATGGTAGTATCTCATTTGAAGCCAAAAAGTATCTTGAAGATATTTTTTTATTGGATATATCAGATTATGATGTGATAATTGGATACAGAGCTGACGATTCGTATTTTTCATTTGCACAGGATTTTGTGAGTGGAGTAATATCGCTTCAACAGTTATCAAAGGCTATGAGATTAGGTAGACTGGGGGAACAGGTTGTTTTAAAAAGCAAAAATGCATTTAAGCAGATTAAATACTTTGACAAAACGATAGCAAGCGCTGATAAGTATTACCCTAGACGGATAGAACGTGATAGAAGCGCTCGAACAGATTACAAAAGAATGAGAGAAGAAACTAATATAAATGATTTATTCATGCTGGACATTATGAGAGAGGGGATTGTTGATGGAGATTCGCGCTTACTCATATGAATACTTAAGATGGGCTCAAAGAATTTTAGCAGATGCTATTGATTTTGCTGTAAATACTTGTGGGCTATCCTTGTCTGAATTTGAGAAGTGTTTCTTGAATTCTAAGGTAGTACTTCAATTTCAAAATGGTAATTGTAAGTACGTTGCCGGTGTTACAGGATGTGAGTTATTTAGATTGATAGCAGAAGAGAATGAGATAAAACTTCCACCCAGAGATGACATAATGTATACGGAAAAATCAGTAGAATACTGGACCGGATGGGCACTGGCTTTTTATCAGTGGTATAGAGCGATGACTTTTGCAGAAATTCTTGCTAAAGTATCGCTGGAAACAATAGCCACGAATTATAATAAGTATCATGAGATGGATATCATGCAGTTTGTAGATTATATGGATAGTAGTTGCCTTGAGAAGCGAGAATTCTCGATGTTAAGGCGTCTAAGAAAGTATAATAAATTATCTCAATCGGAGTTGGCAAAAAAATCCGGAGTGTCTATTCGTCAGATACAGCTTTTTGAACAACATCAACGAGATATAAATAAGACACAGGCGGAGACGTTGTATCGCTTGAGTGATGCGCTAAATTGTGATATGAAGGATTTGTTGGAAAGAGAAACAGAATAAATAATCCAAGGGAGGCACACCTTGATATTTTCGATAAAAGCATTAAAAGATAGATGTGAACACATCAGAATATTCGGTGCCGGGAAGCGCGGGAAGAAGCTTCTTGACATCCTGGATTTCTATGGAATGAAAGACATGGTGGAGTGCTTTGTCGTGTCGTATATGGGACAAAATGCATCTGATATAGAAGGGATTCCCATAAGGGAGGCAAAGGAACTTAAAAACGATGATAAGACATTAACGGTCATTTCTATAGCGGATAAAAATGAGGTGCATAAAGTCATAGATTCTCTGCTGGACCTAGATTATGCTTCTTTCGACAAGATACATGATAAGGCTTTTGAAGAAGTGGAACTTGACTATGCTAAAGAGTATTTTGGAGAGTGTGAACCTCGAGCAGAACTTGAGATTTTACCGGGTGAGGAGCGTGGATTTTGCCATGTCACCATTCCGACATGCAGTAATTCGAGTGAGTATCTTTGGCGTTATTATTATCTGATGTATCCTGAGATTGCACATGATAAGACTGATCTTTTTCCTAAAGGAAGACTCCTGGAATTCTTTGAAGAGAGTTATGGGAATTACAGAATTCTTTCTGATGAGCTCAGACCATATATCGAAGAAGGCAATGTGAAAAGTAACAACAATGTCAAGCTTTTCATGGCGCGTTTCATCGGAGATAAATATCCTATTATGTATGACATTCCATCTTACATAACACCTATTCAAGTAGGTGCCGCATTAACGGAAGAAAGAATCTATGACATAACTGACAATACAGGTGAGAATATTTCTTTCATGAATCGAGATTATTCCGAGTGCACCGCTCTATATTGGATATGGAAGAATGTTTCGGACGCAGATTATGTTGGGCTATGTCATTACACCAGACACTTTAAGATTAACGAAGAAGAATTAGCTGTACTTGGTGAAGCCGGCATAGATATTGTTGTAACAACACCTATGTTTTCCGGTGGAACTATTAAGGATTTCTTCGTGCCGAGATATATAACTAATCATGATTGGAATCTAATGGAGGACGCTATAATCACACATTTTCCCGAGTATGAATATACACTTTCAGATTATCGCAAGACATTCTGTTATCCGGGAGCGAATCTCTCAATTATGCGAATGGAAATATTTGATGAATATGCAACCTTCTGCTTCACTGTTATGCAGGACGTAACAGATTATTATAAGAACCGAGGTATCATCCGAGAGGATCGCTATGCGGGTTATCTTATGGAGAATCTTACGGCATTATTTGTAATGCATAATAGGAATAAGTATAAGATTTGCTTTGCCGATTTTAATTATACGAAATATATGTAAGAGACATAGACTCAAGCCGAACAATATGTGAGGAACAAGTGACATGCAAGACATTGTAAGAGAGATGCAGAAAGGAATAATTCTTTGGTACGACTTTCCCCGTGAAAGTGCAATTCTATATGATGGCACCGAAGACGATGCTGTCTATGAGGCGTTGACGGAGCAGGGACTATCTGTAGACATTATGAGTGAAAGTAACGAGCCTATTTATGATTACGTGGTGTCTATCGGCGTACCGGAGACGCTCGAGGATTCTGAATCTCGTATCAAGTCATATCGTAAATGTTTGAAGCCGGACGGAAAGCTGCTTCTTGCTATGAATAATCGTATGGGTATTCGATATTTTTGCGGTGACAGAGATCCATACACAGGTCGTAACTTTGATGGTGTCGATAACTATCGCGATGCATATGGAAGAAAAGGAGATGTGTTCAAAGGTCGTTGCTTCAATGAATGTGAACTCCGTGATATGGTGGTGGATGCGGGATTTAATAACGCCACCTTCTTTTCGTGTCTTTCGGATTTAAATGAGACAACGCTTATTATTCGCGAAGACTATCTTCCGAAAGAGGATTTGTCTACAAGAGTTTTCCCGGCATACGAATATCCCAAGACAGTTTTTCTCCGCGAGGAAAGAATGTATGCAGATCTAATTAAGAATGGCCTTTTCCATAAGCTTTCCAATGTTTTTTTTATTGAGTGTTATAATGATGGAAAATGCTCTGATGTTCTCCAAGTGACTTTTTCTTTGGCTCGAGGAAAAGAGAACGCTATGGTAACCATTGTAAGGGATAATGGCACGGCAGAGAAAAGAAGTGTATATGAGGAAGGAAAGAGACGACTTCAAGATATAGCTTCTAACCTTAATGAACTAAGCGAAAACGGAGTGCCTGTAATAGACGCTAAAGCGGAAGGTTCTTCTGTTATTATGCCTTATATTGATGCACCGATTGGACAGGTTTATTTGAAGGAACTTTTCACAAGAGATGTTGATGAGTTCTTGGTTGCCATGGATACGTTCAGAGACGCTATTCTATCTTCGTCTGAACATGTAGAAGAAGACGCAGAAGATGGTGTTATTCTTAAGAAAGCATACATCGATATGGTGCCGCTTAATACATTTTACATAGACAACGAATTTGTCTTCTTTGATCAGGAGTTTTTCGTGGAGAATTATCCTGCCAACGCAATAATAAGTCGTATGGTCTGGACATTTTATGAACGCAATCCGGAATGTAATGCAATATATCCTATGGATAAGGTCCTAGATAGATATGGTTTGCTTGATGACAAGATGCGTTGGCGCAAAATGGATGATGAGTTTTTTAAGGATATTCTGACACGTAGTGACTTATCAGAATATCGAAGAAAGCATTGGCAAGACAGTGCGGCTATAGATACTAATCGTCTTCGTATGAATTACGACGCGGATAATTATCAGAGAATTTTTGTCGATATTTTCGAAGGATTGGACGATAAGCGCCTGGTACTTTTCGGAAGCGGTAATTATGCCAAGAGATTTATTGAACTTTACGGCGTGGACTACAATATAGAAGCGATTATTGATAATTCCCCGGAGAAGCAGGGACAAGAGATAGAAGGAATACCGATTTGTTCTGCCGGATATTTTGA
>AUXO015815882.1_pt1 | contig 23745 bp, 26 predicted proteins | sample 768731 | NCBI WGS metagenome assembly AUXO01 (sample SAMN02715735, study PRJNA202380) | gut metagenome | biome: sheep rumen | host: Ovis aries | place: New Zealand: Palmerston North | reverse complement strand
CGCTGCTTGGAGCTGTTACAGGAGGTTATGCTGCTGCAAGGAATGACAGCGCTGCTACGGGTCAAAGCGCACGGCAAGTAGGACGAGAAGCCGGAATAAGACACGCAAGAAGCAGTCACAGCGAGAATGATGTTCCAAACGTTCCGCCTGTGCAGAACACAAGTGATAGCGTTACTTCACCTTCAGAGCCTTCTTTTTCTTCGGAGGAGCCAATAAGAACAACTGAAAATACAGCTCCTTCGTCGTCAAGCGAGAATACAACAAACACTGTGAGCAACAATACAAACACAACTTCTGCAAATGCTGCTGACTCGTCTGCTTCTTCAGCTCCAAGAGGCAATTTGCTTGATAACGGAAATACCGATGAAGGCTATGCACAAAGACAGCTGCGTGAAGAACGAGCACAGGGCAGAATACTTGATAATACGCGAAACGATAAAAAATAAGGAGTGAATACATATGGGAATGGTTCCAAAATCGACAAAAGCCGAAGTTAAATTCATCTTCGGCTTATCGATACAAAGAGTGTTAATATGCATATTGGTTATGTTTGCGAGTTTTTCCGCAGCACAAAAGGTTATTTCAAGCACTCTGATTCAGATAGTTATATCTGTTATTTCAGTTGTTATAGCTTTGATACTTACAGGCAAATCCCCTTCTAATCCGCAAAAGAACTTTGCAAAAGGGCTATTGTCATTCATTTTTCAGATGCTGGAGCCAAAGGAGCTTTACGGAACAGATACAGATGAATACAAGGAATATATGGAATATGAGGTAAAGAAGAATGAAAAACGCAAAACCAAAAAAGGAAAAGAAAAGAAGAAGGATAGCGCTGAGTCAATGCCTTGAATACTATGTACACATCAACAGCATTGATGAAAACGGAATAGCAGAGATAGAATACAACCGAAAAGAAAAAGCTTTGGTGAGTTTTTTGAAGATTGAGGGTATAGATATATTCCACTATTCCGACAGCGACAGGCTATCTGTATGTAATAACTACGCAGCAGCTACAACAGCACTGCGATTTCCTCACAAGTACGTTTTTACGAGCAGACACCCGGATCTAAAAAACAACATTGATTTTATCAACTATAAAATCAGCAATTCCGAAGGATTTGGAACGGTGCTTTTGGAAAAGCAGCGAGAGAAGCTTGAAAAAGAAGCAGAAGAGCATAACGATAAGCTTGCCTATATGCTCGTTTTTGCCGACAAGGACAGCAAAGAAAAGCTTATCAAAAACACAAACGACTATATTTCATATATGGTCGATACAACAGTTTCTCGCTGCACAAGTTCTGAAATATATGCACTTGTAAAGAAATATCTTTCCTGTGCAGATGTTTCAGGCACACAGGGATCATATTTGCCACAGAAAGTAATAAAGCATCAAGGATATTCAGAAATTGACGGAAAATACGTAACAAGCATAATTGTTAACGACTACCCTGCTACTCTTCGGGAATTGGAGCTTACAAACTTTTTTCAGTCGCTCAATAATGTAACAATAACATTTGATGTTTCGACTAAGGACAGAGCTGTTGTGAGAAAAGAACTTGCGAACAGCTTGAAGGAGCTGGAGTCAAGATTCATTATCAACAGATCTGAAGATGAAGATGCTGATACTCAGATCGAGCTTGAAAAACTTCGAGCTATCAGAGATGCAATATCTATTGGCAATGAGTCAATGATGTACATAACTCTACGCATTATCGTTGCAGAAAGCTCTCTTAAAGAGCTGATAGACAAAGTAGATACTATAAGCAAGTTACTCGATAATGAAGGTATGTCCGCATTTGTACCGATCAATGAGATGCGAGACGAGCTTGTTGCTATGCTGCGTACAAGCAATATGGTATCTACACCGTTTCCACTGCAAGATACTTTCAAGCAGCAATACCCTTTCTATTACCAGGAACACATTGACGCTCATGCTGGTATATTTGGCTATACAAGCACTGACGGCATTGTAGCTATCGATTTCTTTAGAAAAGACAGCTACCGCCAATCATACGATATGATGTTTATGGGACTCAAAGGCTCCGGCAAATCCGTAACTCTTAAATCGTTGGCGCGTGATTTCGTCTCCCTGGGAAATAAGATAATGATCCTTGATGTTGAAGGCGAATATCACGATCTTGCTAAAGTTTTTAACGGACAGATTATCAAGCTTGATAACAAATCAACAATCAATGTTTTTCAAATGCGAAAGACTATTGATTCAAGCAAAGAGGAAGAAGAAGCCGGAAATGAGACCAATTTCACAGCTGAGATCTCACGCATTATGACGTTCTTTCACCAGTACATACCTAACATTGAAGTCGTTGAAGCTCAACTGCTTAACGATATCATTTACAAAACATTTATCGATAAGGGCATAACCCCACAGGTAAATGTCCTTGACCTTTCTCCACAGGACTTCCCTATTTGCTCAGACGTTCTGAAAAAGCTGCGCTCAATACTGTATCTGAATGGTAAAAACGGCTCAGTCAATAAAGAATTGAGTGAACGATACCGCAATGCTTATGAGAACCTTGAAGCATATTTGAAGCCGATAGCTGAAGGAACGTACAGTACAATGTTCAACGGCTTTACAAACGTAAACATCGACGATTGCAACATGATAGTATTTGATGTTAAGTCACTATCCGGCTTTGAAAATAGCATATATAACGCGCAGTTGTTCAATATTCTCTCAATAATGTGGTCCGAAACATGTCTGAATGCAGAATACAACGATCGCATTAACAATCCAAATGACAGACGTTTCGTCGTGTCTTTGATCGATGAGGCACACAGATTTATCAACGCAAACAGCTATCACGTTACCAATTTCATATCTCAGCTGCTGCGTCGATCAAGAAAGTATGATGCAGGACTGTGGTTTGCTTCACAGTCGGTATCAGATTTCAACCCCTCTGCTAATAGTGAAGCAGCCGAGCTGGTAAGATCGATCTTCTCCCTGGTCCAGTATAAGATAATACTGAAGCAATCGATTGAAACCATAAAGGATCTTACCGTTTCATTCCCACAATTCACACAATCAGAGCTTGCGTCTACCGCTTCATTTTCTCCGGGTGAAATGCTTATATCTCTCGGTGCCGGGAGACAAAAGCTGCACTGTCTGCGTAAGGTAGATGAAGCTACACTGTTGTATATCGGTTCGTCAAGAGACAGAGAACAGATCATACATAGCGCATTTGACAAGCTTTATTATGAGCATACACCTGAAGAATACGCACAGCTTATAGCTGAAAACGAGCAGAAATTCAGAAACGGTTTTACTAATGAAGTGCTTACTTCTCTGGGCTATACTGCAACAGACAGCAAGCACTTGACGAGCATTGTGTATTACTATGTACAGAAGCTTGTAGATGAGTTTTTGGAGTTGAACGGAGGAAGGCAAAATGACTAATGCGAAGAAATCGAATATAATTTATGCTGCCTTTCTTGCGATTTTGATTCCTCTTTTAATCATTTTTATTGCTTTTTCAAAAGCAGCAAGCAGACAGAATTTCACCCTTGATTATGATATTGTCTTTGAGATCGGAAGCTACAATGTCAAGGTTACAGAGTGTACATTTGATGAAAATGAAGAGACGATCACCTTCATATTTAAGTACAAGCTGAAGGAAGAAGTTGTCGAGCCAAGCAACTCTGAACCTGTTGTTGATTCTGTAATATCAAACTATGAAAAAAGCAAAGAAGAGCTTGCATTTTCTACAGAAAGTATAAGCAAAGATGAAACTAAAGTCATATGCACAGGTGTTCCAAAAAATATATGGTACATCACTGTAAATCTGTACAGTAAGGACTTTGACTACACAGATCCCGATACCGTTGACGAATTTGGAGACACGATAAAAGGTAAAACACATGAAGGAAAAGAACACCATTATTATCTGCAAATCGATACAAAAGATATGAATAAGGCAGATGAAGAATCAGACAGTTATGCTGATTCTTCAAAATCTGATTCATCGGAAGTTGGATCATCTTCAACCGACCCGGGTTCTTCTTCAATTACTTCTACAACAACAGTAACAAGTAAAAAAGCGTCTGTAAACACCGTTAAAAGCAGCTCTGAAACAACAATAAAACCAACTTCGACTGCGCAGAAAAGTGCAGCAGAAAGCAGCGCAAATAACGGCTATACAAACGTTCAAACACAAACTAAACAGACAAGCCAAACAACACAAGCAACAATTAAAACGACTTCAAAGGCTGTCACTAAAGCGATATCTAAAGCCACTACGAAGGCAACGACAAAAGCGACTACAGCTTTAACAGTTAAAGCTGTAGCTCTTAGTTTGAAAACCGGTTATGCAGCTAACAATGTGACTTTGAAAGTCGGTCAATCGGCAAAAGTTGAGCCTGTTATAACGCCTTCAAGCGCTGCAAGCATCGGTTTTATATGGAGTTCCAGCAAGAATTCTGTTGCAACTGTTGACGGAAACGGCAATATAAAAGCTGTTTCTCCGGGTAAAGCTATAATCGTTGTAAAGACCAAAACCGGAAGCCTGACAGCTGCTTGTATGGTTACTGTATCGTAAAAGGAGGATAAAAGATGGACGAAGAATTGTTATTTGAATATCCGGTGCAAGAGGATAGAGCAGAGCTTAAAACAAGCATTCTTGAAAGAAAAAGAGATACAAAAAAATCCACTATGATAGTGTGTATATCATCTTTTTTCGGACTGATTCTGATTGCTTCCTGTATGTTTTTTTCATCATCAACAGTAAGGCTTTTGATGATGATCGCAGGCGTATTTCTGATGCTGATAGGTATCAAACATATATACATACTTAATGACAGAACACACGATCTGACGATGATAAGTGCCTATGAAACATATATGGATATTGAGGTAATAACGGTAACAGGAAAAACACATAAACTGCATATTAACTATTCGGATATACGCTTGTGTTATCTATCAAAACAATATGATATTGTTCGCTTCCTTTACGAACATAATAAGCAAAGCTATCAAGAGCTTACTGATATTGACGGAAAAAAGCTGGAGGTATATGAGGGAGAATTTCGCTGCCCTATTAGCCCCGGATATACACAATTGTTCTTTCTTTATTTAGCTCGGCGCTGCTTTGATATCCAGCCCGGCGGAAAAGAGATCGTTAAGAAATTCGGCTTGCAAGAAGAGTATATCCGCAAATATATTGGAGAATGAACAGGAGAAAGCGATGAAAAGAATAACAGTTAGAATTGATGATGAATTAGCTGAAATGGTTGAAAAGAGCTTAAAAACTGACGGCTATACATCATTAAATCAGCTCATAAACGAGCTGTTAAAGCACTATGCGGTAACTCATAGCAGGCTGTTTGTTCAGATGCTCCCTGCCGTCGTAGAAAGCATATGCAAGGAACATTTAGACGAAATTCAAAAGGAAAACCGCATTATATTTCGCACAAACGAAAGAAATTCTGAAACAATAATGAAGAAGCTTTCAGAGATCTACGCACTGTTTTTGCCCGATATTTCATAAGCAACTGTAATTATTTTACTGGTAAAAAACCATACAGAAATATATACAGAAAAGTATAAAAAGTACAGAAAACTATACAGAAACAAGTCGTTTTTACAGAACACAATACAGAAAACCGACACTATCAACAATTCATTCTTCGGAGGACTGTGCAAAATGACAAGGCAAATACAGAATGAAATACAGAAAAAGGCACTATGTGACGCAGCTAAAAACGCGGTACTACCGCGTTTTCCACGGCGTGTGACGCACGCCCTTATCCTGTTCGAGAAAGACTATTTTTCAGTGTCCCACAATGCAAATCTTCCAATTCCAAGGGTGGTAAATGAGTAAATCTAATCTAATGAAAAGGAGAATAACTATGTCAGATAAGATCATCACAATGAAAAAGACAGTCGTGATCTCAGAAGAGGTCAACAAGCTGATAAAAGACCTTGCCAAAGAAAGCGGTCGGACAGAAACGAAGGTCGTCGAAGCTGCGATGTGGTACTATGCAAAGCAAAAACCTACCGTCAAGAACGACTCGGAGCTGATCGAAGAGCTGCAAAGCAGATTGATAAAGCTAAGCGAACAAAACTATATCATACTCAATATGCTCAACTCACTTGCAGCTAATCTGCCAAGCGACAAGTACGCAGCTATTGACGTAGAGCCGCACGAATGGTACGAAAAAAGCAAGAAAGATTACCGCAAACACTTTTACGATAATCCATAGTTCAAAAATAATCGGAGGTGTCGATTTTGAAGCCGGCAATAGTTATGGGTGTTAAGTTCCGTCCGCATAGCGATCCTAAGTGGACGATCGGCAGCAATGATTTCTCCGATTATATGGCGCGTACAGGCAAGTACAACGATGAAGGAAAAACAGAGGAAGAACAGAAACCTTTGGAAACACCTGCACAAGCCTTTGACTATTACAACTATATGAGCAGGAACAACATTGATGAAAGCGTCAATGAGATCCCTGCATTTATCGACTACACAAAGTCACAGAACAAGTCAAGCGGCATCTTCGATGCAAGGTCTGATTTGCTCACTGCATCTGATATAGACAGATACAGAGAAGCCGAGCAGCGTTTCAAAGATAACGGCGGCGTTAAGTATCAAGCATATCTTTCATTCGATAACCGTTTCTTAAAGATGAATAACGTTATTACAGACGATAACCTTTTGAACGTCCAGGAGCTGAAGGACCTTACACGTTCAGCTGTCAGCACTCTGATAAGCAAGTCTGAAAAGCTGGATCCCTCCAGCTTGATATGGACAGCTGCTATCCATATGGATAAGCCGTCACATATACATATTCACGTTAGCATTGTCAAGGACGGTATAGATGTTGGATTAGACAAGCTGGAGCTTTCCGCTATCAATGCCACGAAGTCAAAAGTCGTTAACAGGTTTATAGGTCACGAAGATGTCAAGCTGCTGACGAAGATCGAGCGTCAAGAGCTGCTGCCTCAGCTGAAGGATATCATCAGCTCCGATACCGAAGAGCTGATAAAACTTGCAAAGGTCCTGCCGCCTGACCGTCAATGGCAATATAACCGTCCAAAGATGAAACCATACCGAGAGCAGATTGATGCATTCACCGACCGTCTGATCCGCAACGATCCGAACCTGAATGAAAAATACCTGGATTATATAAACCTTATCGATCAAAGAGCGCAAAAGTTAAAAGCTTTGTACGGTGAAGGAGAAAAGAAGTTCTATAAGAACGAAAAGATAAACCGATTAGCTGAGTTTCACGCTCGTGCCGGAAATGCTATCCTGCAAGAGATCAACGAGATCTATCCGGCTTTGCGCAGCCGTGCGCATCTGTCCGAAAAAGAACGAATTGATATTGCGACCAATGATTTTTCTTCTTCGGAAAGATATGATGAAATCGATATGACCGACAATGAACTGTCCGATATCGAAGCGGCTGATGCTGATTTTGGTGATCGTGCGCATCTAACCGAAAAAGAACAAGCTGAAGATGTGACCTTTTCAGATATAACCGCCGATGATCTCTCTGCTTTGAATATCGATACAGTATCAATAAACCGTGAGAACAGAACCAAAGCTATGACATTTGAGGAATTTTGTGCGCATCTGACCGAAAAAGAACAATTTGATGATCCGAGCTATATCGCAGCAAAATCAGAGATAATACTTAACACTGCTATTAAGCTACGTATATCCTGGAACAGAGCATATACAGAAGCTTGCAGCCTTATATACAACAACGAACCCGGCAGCAATGAACACTTACTTGCCGAAAAGATGCTGCTTTCTGAAGGTGCTAAAGGAAATATAATTGCTATTTCTCAACTCGGAACCTACTATAAGGATCTGGATCCTGAATTATCTCACAGGTTTTATGCAAAAGCCCTTGAATCATTCCTGGCAATAGAACCGACAAGCAAAAAGCAAAGAGCTTATATTCAGTATCGAATAGGCAAAGCATATTGCTATGGCTTAGGCACGGATATTGACTACCAGCAAGCTTTTGAATGGTTCAAACGATCATCTGAAGCTAACAACAAATTTGCTCAATACAGTCTCGGTACCCTGTACTATAACGGAACCGGAGTAAGTCAAGATTACGCTATGGCTATTACGTACTTTCAGAAAGCAGCTGATAAGTCACAACCTTATGCAGCATATATGCTCGGCAGAATGTACGCAAAAGGTGAAGGTACTCAAATAGATACTGAAACGAGTAATCATTACTATTCAATTGCAATAAGCGGCTTTGAGAAACTTGTAAAGGACGAACGAGCTGACGATAACACATACTATAAGCTTGCAAGAATGTACAGCAAAGGTCTTGGAACGCAAATCAATATGGATAAAGCGGTCAAGTATTGGAAAAAAGCCTGTAAAGCTGGTAATGTCAATGCGTTATATGACTATGCAAAAGCTTTGATGTACGGTGAAGGTATTGAAAAAGACTGCGATAAAGCCGTTGAGTTGCTGAAGCAAGCCATTTATAAGGGCAGCATAAATGCAAAACGACTTCTTGCTAACGAATATCTTACCGGAGAACATCTTATCCAGGACACAGTTCTCGGTATCGATCTTCTGAAAGAATGTGCTGCCGAAGGTGATGCTTCATCGAATTACAAGCTCGGAAAGATCTTCAATGAAGGTCTGTTCGGCGTCGAAGAGGATCCAGCGGAAGCACAGAAATACTTTAGCTGCGCCTTTAGGGATTACAGAAAACTTGAAGAAGAAAATAAACTGACTGAAAGCACTGCATTTATCCTGGGCAATATGTGCGAAAAAGGTCTTGGAACGAACATCGATATCGATGCTGCTATCCGTTATTATTCTTTTTCGGCGGATAACGGAAATGAGTTTGCACAGTATGCTATCGGTAAGATCTATCTGACTGAGGACCGCTTCAATGCAGATCAGGCAGAGCATTATCTTTTGCTGGCATCTGAGCAAGGCAACATCAACGCTAAAAGAATACTTGCTAACGAATATCTTACCGGTGAGCATCTGAACCAGGACGCAGCGCACGGTATCGATCTTCTTAAAGAATGTGCTGCCGAAGGTGACGCTTCATCGAATTACAAGCTTGGAAAGATATTCAATGAAGGTCTGTTCGGCGCCAAAGAGGACCCGGCGGAAGCGCAGAAATACTTTAGCTGCGCCTTTAGGGATTTTAGAAAGCTTGAAGAAGAAAACAAATTGACCGAAGGAGCTGCTTTTATCCTGGGTAATATGTGTGAAAAAGGTCTTGGCACAGAAATCAATATCGATGCAGCTATCAAGTATTATTCTTTTTCGGCGGACAACGGAAACGAATACGCTCAATATGCGGTAGGTCGGCTATATTTGACGGACGATCACTTCAATGCTGAATTAGCAGAAAAGTACCTGAAACTATCAGCTGAGCAGGGCAACAGCTACGGTCAGCTCGGTCTTGGGATCCTGTACAATCGTCTCGGCAATAAAAAACTGTCTGACTACTGGATCAGACAGGCGGCTGACAACGGCAATGAATTTGCTCAAAAGATAATTGATTCACGCTTACACCCGGTTGAGCATAGCAATCAGTATCAATCAGCAAAATCTAATTTGACCGGTGCTACATTCTCGGCATTAAAACAGATCTACAACAAGCTTAATGCTCAGGTCAACAAGCTGCTTGCTGAAGCAGAGCGTGATGAAATGATCGATAATCAAAGATTCAGAAAATACTAAAGTGTGTCACGCGTGACACACTTTGAGGGAGGATTATTAAATGCAAGATGAAACCACAAAAATTCAGCAAAACCTCATAGATGATAACCGATTTTCAAATCAAATTGACAGATTCAAAAGCGGCAATATGCAAAAGTTTGAAACGCTATCGTTAGGCTCAACGCCCTACATATTGTTTCTTGTCGGCGCTCACGGTGAAGAGCTAACGATTAATCAAAGTGTGCTAACAAACTGTATGCTTAACATAAACGTTAATAGACACTCATCTGCACACGATATATCTACTGAAACAATCAAGGAACTTCCAAAAGCATTACGAAATCCTATTGTTGTACTGAAAGGTCAGCATCCAGGAACAATAGTTGCTGTTACAGAATTGAAAGACAAAGCACAAAACAACATCATAGTTCCAATAGCTTTGGATCTAAGGGGTACAAATAGCATCGTTAATAAGGTTACCACTGTGTATGGCAAACAAAACATATATAACTATTTAACCAGGCACTCTTCAGATATAATTGCTATAAACACAAAAAAAGCGAACGCGCTGTTCACGACTATAGGGCTCCAATTGCCCCAAACGACTTCAGCTGCGATTCGCTATGATGATAGTATATCATATTCTATCAAAAATGTCAAGTACCCAGGTCATCAGAGTAAAAAACGTTTATTCATTGATATGGACGGTACGTTGTGCCGCTTTCACGATGAAGTAAAATATCTTGAACGAATGTGGGAAAAGGGCTTCTTTGAGAATTTAAAGCCTTTTCAAGAAATGCTTGACGGCATAAAGCTGTATATAGCTAAACACCCTAATACAGAAGTATACATATTATCAGCTGCTATCGAAGGCGAACCTCCGTATTGCAGAGCTGAAAAGTGTGCCTGGCTTGATAAGCATCTTCCGGAAATCGATAGTCAGCATAGGATCCTTACGAAAGTCGGAAAACCCAAGGCTGATTACATTCCTGGCGGCATTACAATGAATGATATACTTATCGATGATTACAATGTAGGTCTTGAACAATGGCAGCAGGACGGCGGACGAGCTATCAAATGCGTGAATAACATCAATCACAAGGGTTTACACGGTAAGCTTTGGGAGGGTGAGCTTATAAACAACAGCAGCTCCCCTGCTCAGATCTGCGCTGAGCTTGAAAAAATAACTATGCAACACACAAATAATATAAAAATGGCAAGGAAGATGATGAATTATGGACGGAAATAAGAAAGACTCTGTACTGCGATTTGTTATATTCATTTTGTGTGTTGCAATAGCTTATTTTTTGCTATGCACCGTAGTGAACGTATTTACGGAGATCAACGAACTCAATAAGGCTGCACAGCAGAATAAGGAACAAGCAAAGGATATATGGTCTAATTTTTCTTTTTCGGCAGAGATGATATATATGCCGCCGAAGAAGATACCTCTTATCGATCTGATACCTATAACCTTTTTTATCGGGCTGCTGCTATTCTATATCATCAACAAGAACCTACCGGACAAAGAAGCGAAAACGCTGCATGGCGACGATAGGTGGGCAAGAATAAGTGAACTGCGCAAAGAATTCATAGTTATCCCTTCACAAAAGATCGAGGAAGCGGAGATATCCGGCACTCCTGTTGCATATATACACGGTAACTATTACGTTGATCCAAAGAACAATCATACGCTTTGCATAGGTTCGACCGGTACCGGTAAATCGCAGACAATGGCTTTGCCTATGGCAAGATTATGGGCTTCAACAAAAGATAAGCATAATGTAATTATAAACGATCCAAAGCCGGAGATCTTATTAAAAACGTACTCTATATTTGAGGAAAACGGATATGATATAGTTATTCTGAACCTCAGAGATACAGATAAAAGCTCCTGCTGGAATCCCTTGACCTTTATCATAGATGAATACGTTTATTGCCGAAAGACCGGAAAAGAGATGTCGCTTGTATCTGAATACATAGATACTATGGCTAATCAGCTTACTCTGAATCCGAAATCTGATCCGATATGGCCTTCAGCTGCGAAATCGCTGCTGAAGGCTATGATCCTGTACATGATCGAGCTTGGATATGACACTGATACGCTCGATAAGGTAACAATGTACAACATTCATAACTTCTTCGTCGAATACGGTTCAGACGTTATGAAAATACTTCCCGACGGTTCAGCTGTCACGGAGAACAGGCTTGATACACTGATGCAGAACCTGCCTATCGGATCATTAGCAAAAGCAGCATATGCTACATCAAAATTTGCAAGCGGCGAGATGCGCGGAAGTATTTTCTCTACGCTTGCCGATGATATTGCTATTTTTGGCGATGATATGGGTGTATCTTCGCTGACATCACATAATGATATCGATCTCAATGCACTTATCCATAACTCCGAAGAGTCAGACCGTCCTTATGCTATCTTTATGGTGGTCCCTGATGATCGACCTTCAAGGCACGTCCTGGCATCGATGTTTATAAATCAATGCTATCTTACGATCATCGAGTATCTTACCAGGAATCAAAAAGAGTCGCTTAACAGAAGGACCGATATCCTCCTGGACGAATTTTGCAATATGGTGAAAATACCTGGAATGGACAATAAGATCACAGTCTCAAGATCAAGAAACATCGGCTGGCATCTGTTTATACAAAGCTTTTCATACCTTGACAGCAAATATGAAAACGAAGCAAAAGTTATTCGTGACAACTGCAATAACCTGACCTACATCAACTCACAGGACAAAGACACAAACGAATACTTTTCATCGATCCTGGGCAATAGGACCGTAGAATATCGTACTTACTCTAACAGGCACAGCAGTGAAAAGGTCCACGACAGTGAGAATGTAGCAGCTAAACCTTTGAAATCGCCTACGCAGCTTGCAAGGCTCAAAGAAGGCGAAATAATCGTCAAGCATTTAAGAATGTTTCCGATTTTCTCTAAATTCCAGCATTTTTATAAGCTCGGCATCAGAGAAGTCTCTATTGATGATATACCGATCAAAAGAGAGTATAACAGCGGCTTATCTGACTGTCTCTATCCGTTTGAGATCATTGATAATGAGCTTAACAAGATCAACAATGCCGGTATTCCTGAGATTATAATGGAGTCTCACATTGCAGGAGCTACTTCAGAACCAAATCCTTTGATCCAGGAAGCGTTCTATGAAGTATGTGAGAAGGTCACAGGATTTCACGAGGCATATTTTAATAACGATCTGCGCAAATGCCGTGGACTGCTCAATGTTGCAAAAATGTACGGTGTATCTAATTCTTCGGTAAATATAATGATTGCTGATATAGATACAAAGGAAAGCCAAAACACTTATTAGGAGTTAATATGACTTATAGCTATTTTTATATTCCAAACAGTCTGATAGAGACAAAAATGCTTGCTTCTGACCTGTCAGTTGCTATATATCTTTATTCGGTCGGACAAGCATACGGCAACCAGAATCTCTTAGGATTGACCGCAAAGGCAAGACAGCAAACTATTGCTTCAGCCTGCAAAATGAGCGTAGAGAGCGTTTCTCGCGCTGTCAAGAGGCTTCAGGAACGTGGCATTATTATTGCTAAAGAACGCCGCATCAATCGAAAAGGACACCTTGGAACTTATACATACACTCTCAAAGCAATTGCCGGTAAATATTTCCGTATGTGCAGGAGCGTCGCTAAGCTTCTTGAACCGAAGGAGCTTCGTATCTATGCTCTAATGTGCAAGCTGAAGGGCAGCGTAAGCAATATGTTCTATCACAGCTACTCGGACCTTGCCAAAATGATCGGCATAGGACGCAGCGAGATAATTAAGCTTATCAAACGTCTGATTGATCTCAATGTTGTTCACAGGCTGCATCAGCGCACCAGACTGGGAGATTTTGGCGAAAACAGATATTATATTTTCAGAAGAGTAAAGGGGTGCATAAAAAGAAGAAGGAACGTATTCACGGTACGTTCCTTCCAAAGAGTATTAAATCATTATACGAGGACAAGTGCTTTTAAGACCGCCTCATTATCTTATATATACCATATCTTTTTACATTTGTCAAGTGGCAAGCGAAGAAAAATGGCTGCATTTTTATTTTATAGAAGGGGTGGGGTCCGATTTGACGGGTCATATGTAATACCCACGTATATATTTATCTGTCCGAAGAAGAAACTATGGATCATATATACTAAACTACTGATCTAAGCTTATAGTTACTTATACATAGCTATGTTACTGAACTATCGGGCGCGCGTATTTATGATTCATATATGAGCTGTAATTCACCCTCCGCGTGTAAAGAAACTCGTTTATTCTTTTTCGGTGGACAAACGAAAATAAAGCGTGTATAATTGATATTACCTGTTTGTGTAAAGACAGGTATCAATATTTTGGAGGTTTGAGACAAAATGAACATTCTTCATCGGAGGAAATGCAAACAAACACTGGAGGTGTATATGACGGACTGGTTAGAGACAACAAAGAAACCGCAGCTGAAACCGTCAAGCTATGACCGTGTAGAGATCAGCTGCCGGCATCAGATCTTTAACCATTTAGGGCGAACAAGGCTTGACCGCCTCTCCCCTGCTCAGATTCAGGCTGTTCTTAACGAGCTGTCAGAGCAACGCAGCTTCAGTACGGTCAAGAAGGCTTACAACAACTTGAATTCCTGCCTGGAGCTTGCCGTGCAGCGCGGAGATCTTCAGCGCAATCCTTTGCGCACGGTAGTTTTGCCAAAGAATAAGAAATGCTATGATATATGCAGCTATACAAAAGATCAGATACAGAAAATCGTTGCTGAAGCAACAAGCTGCTTTAATAATGGCAATTACAGATATAGATATGGCTGGGCTATCGTGCTGCTTCTGAATACCGGAATGAGAGTTGGCGAACTCTTATACCTGAAGTGGAAAGATGTTGACCTGGATCAGAGATACATACACGTTCACGGCGATGTTTCCGTTATCAAAACAAGGTCCGAGACAGGCAGCAGCTATGCTGTGATCGAACAGGACACACCTAAAACAGCCAAATCTGACAGGTATATATCTTTGAATGGCAGGGCGTATGAAGCACTAATAAAGCTAAAAGCATTGATTGGAGACAGCGTAAGAGTTATATCCACAAGAAACGCATCGATACCCACGCCAAGAAAGATCCATTTAACGATGCGGCATATTCTTGATCGATGTGGTATTGAAGGCGCCAAGGATATTGTTCACGCGCTGCGGCATACATTTGCGACAGAGCTAATCAGACAAGGAACTGATATCAAGGTAGTTTCAGAGCTGCTGGGTCACTCTGATGTCAGCACAACAATACGCATTTACTATCATACGATCGAGGCTCAGCGCCACGCAGCTATGGAAAAACTCGCAAATTTCTATTAAGGGCTTGACAAGCATCTATATCTATGCTATAATACTTGTAAATATAGATCGCAAGCCGTTTGCGACGCATCAAATGTACGGTACAGGCTCTGTCTTTAAGGCAGAGCCTTTTATTAAAATAACACTTACAGGGGGCAGCTATATGGAATACAGATATAAGCTTGAAATAGAGCTGGACGAAGATAAGATCCGAGCTGACGGAGAATACACAGTCGAGCAGCTGAGGCAGCATATCATTGATAGTTTTGCCGATGTTGGAATTACCAATATGGTTGAGGACGGCAAAACAATTATCTTCATTGATAACAGCTATAACTTTGACTATTTCGCACGGTTCGGGCTGATTGCATCTGATCTGTACTATGACGAGCCGTGGTTCAGTAAATATGCTAACAAGATGCTATGGTACAATGCGGAGCACGGCAATGACCATTGTGAAGATGTAATTGCTGTCTTTACAAGAGGTGACAAACTGTATGGAACTGCATAGACCTGATAAGGTCATCGAAAAGCCCTGCCGAAAAGCAATAAACTTTGATTTGATAACAGGCAATCTGAAAAAGCATTTTGGAGAGAATAGATATCAAAAGGGTTACTATGAGATTACTAAGTTTATGCTGAAAAATGGCTATTCACACCGGCAGTATTCCGGCTATGTGTCAAATAACGAATTGTGCGATTTTGATGTAATTCGCACAATCAAACAAATGAAAAGGAAAATGCCTTGGCTTAAAAGTTGTGTACGAGTGATCGATATGACCAATGTGGGCGATATACACGATTTGACTGATTTGATAAAAGGCAAAAAAAGAAGCTCACCGCAGCGGAAGCAGCAGAACCAACAGCAAGCGAAGGTCACATATAAGCCGATCACAACAAGGAAGGTACAGCCGGGTATGAAATTACACAGATGATATGCAGCTTTCACAACGAAGGCTGCTTTTTCTTTTTTTTCGGCAAGCAAAAGTGTGTCACGCGTGACACAAAATAGTATTTTGATAACTAAAAAGTATTGACATTTTGATAACTTTATAGTATAATATAATTGAAGGGGGGGAAGATAATTGCATGAAATAGTATTTTACGAAGATGCGAATGGTGTTAAACCTGTTGCTGAGTTTTTAAGAGAACTAAAAGCTTCTAACAGCAAGGACAGTCGAATTAGATTGAACAAATGCCACGACTATATCAATATACTCAAAGAATACGGTCACACTGTTGGAGAACCATACATAAAGCATTTGGAAGATGATATATGGGAGCTGCGTCCTACGCGCGACCGAGTTCTTTTTGCTGGAATTGCAAACGGAAAATATGTACTACTACACCAATTTATGAAGAAAACACAAAAGACACCAAAAAGAGAAATTGAACAAGCAAAAAGAGAATTAAGCGACTTTAAGAGAAGGAGCGATATCAAATGATTACGAATAATGATAAAAAGTTAACAACATGGGAAGAGATAGAAAGCGAAATATTCACTCCTGAAGAGATTGCTGAAAGCAAGCTTAGGGTCGAACTTATCGGAGAAATAATCAAAGCAAGAAAAGAGAAAGGACTTTCACAGCGTGAACTTGAACAGATAAGCGGCGTGAAGCAACCTATCATTGCAAGAATGGAGAATGGTACATCAGTTCCAAATCTCAAAACTGTATTGAAGGTCCTTTCCTCTCTCGGAAAAACTCTGTATATAGGCGACCTTAATCAGAACATTGATTTAGATGAACCTGTTGGACAAAAATAAAAAGTGTGTCACGCGTGACACACTTTTTATCCACCAAATAAGCAAGGAGATTTTATGAAGCTACTGGAGAAGCTACGAGCTGAAAAAGAATCGGATCTCCACGGAGGGATCTATCATAAACTGCAAGTCGATTTTGCATACAATTCTAATCATATTGAAGGCAGTAGGCTGACGCACGATCAAACAAGATATATTTACGAGACAAATACTATTGGCATTGGAATAGAGAAATCAGAGCAGGCGGTAAATGTTAATGAAATAATTGAGACAATAAATCACTTCAGATGCTTTAATTTCATTTTAGACACAGTTAATGAGCCGCTTAATGAATCATATATCAAACAGCTGCATAGCAAGCTTAAATCCGGGATAGTTGACAAATATGCCGTTATTGGAGAGTTTAAAAAGGATAGGAACTATGTTGGTGATATTATTACAGCTGATCCGTCTGAAGTCGCAGGGCAGATCCGCAAGCTGCTTAACGACTTCGATCAAACAGATATGACGCTTTATGATATTGCTAATTTTCATATGCAATATGAGAAGATACACCCCTTCTATGACGGCAACGGTCGAACCGGAAGGCTTATTATGTTCAAGCAATGCCTTCAGAACGGAATTGTTCCGTTTATAGTCGATGATAGAGATAAAATGTTCTATTATATGGGCTTGAAGGAATGGCAGACGAAGAATAAAAGCGAAAGGCTTATAAACGTTTTTCTTTCGGCTCAGGACACGATGTGTGCTAATCTTGATTACTTTGGAATAGGATATGAACGCAAAACATCGACTTACAATGAAGAAATAGCGCTTGCAAAAGAAAGAATAATCAAAAGAAAAAAGTTATCATCAAGCTTACAATCTCAAAAAAAGTTTGAAAGAAAATAAAAGTGTGTCACGCGTGACACACTTTGCAAATCAAGTAAAAAGCTATGTATATCTTATATGTAAAAAAATTCTGTATAAGGTATTGACATTCTAACAAAGATATGATATATTGTAGGTGGGTACAGAAAAAAGTACCCACCTGTGATGAAATAAGGTTGGCGCCTTAGATCATCATTCCACTGATGCTCAATGACAGCATAGTGAAAACTTTACAGATGAGTACACTCGTCTTGCGCTATATTATAGCACAAGCTTGATACATTTGTCAAGGACTTTCGCGTTGCTGCCAGGCTGACGTGAAAGTTCTTTTCTTTTTCGGATAGAATTGAATATCAATTAAACTGTGTCCAACAACACAGGGCAGGATCTCACACTATCGTGAAATACCGGCACGGAGTTTTCTACGCACTCGTTCTTTATCCGTTACCCAAACAACGAGTAGGTGAATAACACACCACCGCAAAAGATGTTATCGTGCAGTTAGCAAGGCACGTCAAAAGTTAGCCGTATGATGTAATGGCTGCCGCGAGAGCGAAAGAAATCATCAATGACAATTCAACTGATCCGAAATGGATAAGATAATATAATTAAAATGAGCAATATGCTCTTTTAATACAATACCAGCAAGGTATACTCAGTATACACTTGTTGGCTCGGCTGCACGAATTTCGCGCGTCCGAGCGAGCAAGTATTTTGGCAGGGGCAGAGGGGATCGAACCCCCGGCACGCGGTTTTGGAGACCGCTGCCTTTATATAGTTTTTTCAAGCTGACAAGCAAAAGCACTTGTCAGCTTTTTGTTTTGGAAGGAGCTGTTATTATGACAATTAAAGAGTTAATGCAGGACGAATTTAGGATTTTATATAACAGGTTGCGTCTGTCAGAACAAGTTAATTGGTTCGACATTCTGCTGCTGAATAACAGAGAAAGCATAACTGTAAAACTCGATTTTGGCAAAGTTGACGACGGAGAATATGTCCTGGAACGTCGCGGAGCTAAGCTTTGCTTCTATAGAAAAGGATATTTCAATAAAGTCCTTCTGTATACACAAGAAGGAGATATAATAGCTTGCACACCCAAAACATTAAGTAAAGCAGTAAAAAAAGTTAAAACATCAGCTGTTGCGGTTTCATCGAAGAGCTATCCAAGGTTCTTCGCTGCAAATTAAATCAGAAAGGGTGTAATCATTATGGATAGATTAAGAGAAAAAATAATGAAACAGAAAGCAACATCTAAAAAAGTATATAATGCAGCGGTGTTCTTTACATTTCTTGCAGTTCCTGCTACAGCGTGGCTTGTTATGATGATTTTTATGCTACTTTTGAAGGGCATAGATGATAGTTTGACTATTACATTAGCCGTTCTTTTTTATTTTGCCCCATTTTTAGTGGATTCAATGTGTGTTGCGTTATGGATCGCATATAATAAGCTGAATAAAAGTATAGAAATCAATTATATAACCTTAAGAATGCGTTACTATGCCGGTGACAAATAAAAGGTTCTTCACGGCAATTTAATTCTTTTTTCGGAAGGAGATACTATTATGGGATTTATGCTTATCCAATCACCAGCACATACCAAACAATCTTGTGAACAACGTTTTATACGAATTATAACGCCTTTAATCAAAGATTTTATAGGTGATTCACCACTTAAAATCGAAATTGATAATAATCAACTATGCATCAATGGGGTTGCATTAGGTGATTATAGACAGTTATGCAATTTCGATTTTGACAGTAACACCGGCATTCTATCCTACTATCACGGTAATAGCAATCGCCTTTTGGGATTTGGGCTCAAAGGATTAGAGGCTGACTATTATAAAGTAGCTGTTATAATCGAAGGAGAGAGAATAATCTATCAAAAAAGTGAAAATGGTGGATAATATGAGTTTATGTGTAGATACACTCGTTCAGATAACTGAATCTCTTGGCAGCAGCGGAATAACCGTTACATATTTTGCATTAGGTTACTTCAAAGAACAGATGTTTCATAGTTACGAGATCCAAATGATACACACGAAGTACAGGCTCTCCCCTGCTCAGAGTGTTCCTGTGGACCCGGCTCAGATCAAGATCATTTTGACAGGTCTGACCGAAGAAGAAACAACACTGCTGCGAGGGATAATCTGCAAAGATATACACACCACCGGAGATCTGACCGAGGAAGAGCTAATGAGAAAGTTTGAAGAGTTGAGGTGATGCAATGAAATTAAGCGAATTGACTTGCTGTCCTTTCTGTAATGAAGGGACTGAATACTACGAAAGCATATACGTTCATGGAGCAGTAAAACATTATTCGGGATATGACGGTAAATTCAACTCTATAATAAACACTAAGATGTACGATTATCTGCAAAACACTTGCTCAGGTAGGGTTTATTGTGCAAACTGTAACAAGTACATAGGGAACTATCTAACCGACAGATTAAGCAAAGCAGCTAAAAACGCATTAAAACAAAAGAATACCACGAACAATGCCGATAAGCTTTAAAGCTCGTCGGCTTTTTTGGTGGCATTACCACCAGCACAGGCAAGGTCGCTCCTTGTAGGGAAGGTTATGCAGATCCTTCCCTTCCCCCCTGTGCTCAACTGAAAATCTGCTAAATTCAGAAAGGTGGAAAAACAAATGAATGAACAGAAAACAAGGATTATTTCCGTATGTACGGAAAAAGGCGGTGTAGGAAAGACAACGATCTCCTACAATCTCGGCTGCGCTTTAGGCAAAGCCGGGTACAAGGTACTGATGATCGATCTTGACAAGCAAGGCAACCTGTCTTGCAGCTGTGGTTTTCTTTCGGAGGAGAAAAAAAGAACGATCTCAGACATCATCTACGGTGCTGCTGCCGGATTTGAGCTTAACTATGAGGACTATGTGTATTCCTCCGGTAACAATCCCAACGTTTACTACATACCTTCAGGGCATATGCTCAACAGCTCAAACAGCGTAATATCATCATCGGACAACTGCAACTACGTCATAAGAGATATTCTACGCAGCAGTTTCTTTGATCGGTTTGATTTTATCTTCCTGGATAACAAGACGGATCTTGATCTGCTCGCTCAAAACGCATTAAATGCAAGCGATTATGTTATAATCCCTATCGATGCAGGAATTTTCTCTTTTGATGCTATCGATAATATGCTTGAAAAGATGAAGATGATATCCTCGACAACAAACAAGGACCTTGACATAATGGGAATAATCGAAAACAAGGTTGATACAACATCTACTTGCAAGGAAATAGATGAAGCTTGCAAACAGCTCTATAAGGAGCTGGTTTTTCAGACAAGGATCCCAGCTCGACCGGAGCAGATAAACAAAACAGTTAAATGCAGCGCTGGCTGCGTAAATATCAAACACAATACCTTAGCGGAATGCTTTGAAAATCTTGCTAAGGAGGTACTTAAAAGGAGTGGTTCATAATGGCAAGCTTAATCGAAAGGCGCAACATACGTTCATCAAATATGCAGGAAGAGGTGAAGAACGCTGATTCTGAAACCTCCAGCGAATATCTCTCTACCTGGAACGGCAGCAGCGAGAAGATCTGTATGATCGATATTGACCGTATCAAACCTTTTGAGATGAATGGTCAGAAGCAGCCATACAAGATCAACGAAGCGAAGATACAGCGCATAATGGTATCGATCAACGATATAGGCATATTGCAGCCGCTGCTTGTACGTCCTATATCTGATAACACCTATCAGATCTTAGCCGGGCATCACAGATATATCGCAGCGGTCAGATCCGGTCTGCATCAAGTACCCTGTGAGGTCAAGCGTAACATCGATGATATGACTGCCTATAAAATGGTCGCTGAGTCAAACACAAGAACAGACGGTACGCTGCCGTCAGAAGATGCAAGGATAATCAAGTTCTATATGGACAACCGCAAGAATGATGATGCTAACCGAACAACAAAAGAGATCGCTGCAAAGTTCGGGATCTCACCTAAATCAATCTACCGGTACCTTAATTTGCTAAATCTTATACCTCGACTCGTTGAAAAGGTCGATGCAAAGATTATTCCTTTCGGTCGATTTGACGGTCTTGCTAACATTCTTACAGCGAAACAGCAAGAAGCCGTCGCCAATTACATAGATCAGTACGATATCAAGAAGTTCAGTGCCAATGAGATAAGCTGCGTATGTGATTATTGCTTAGCCGGCGGAGCTGAAGCAGAATTGACGGCAGAAAAGGTTTTGGAGCTTATAGCTCAGAGATCAGAAGAAAAGTCACGGCAATCAAAGGAAGATCGGCTTTATAATCGTATTTATGAAGCTATCCCCGGTCTTACAATGGATCAGGCAGAGCTTGATGAACTGATTATCGATCTTCTGAAAGATTACAACAAAATAAGTAAGATATGAATGATTAAAGTGTGTCACGCGTGACACAGTTTTTGAAGGAGGAAAACAATATGACAACTTTACTCTTAATAACTAAAATTACAATCGTGATAACAATAGTAATCATCGGCGTGTGCCTGATCGTTATGGGTCCCGAAAGAAAAGCACAAGCCAAAGCCGTGATTTGCAAAGAGGTCAAGGCACACTTACCTATCGTTATTATCGGAGTATCAGGAGTAATATTTGCGACAGCAGCAGGGCTTATTATAAAGCAGATCATAAAGTAGGCAAGGAGTGAACGAAATGTACTATAACACACCCGAAGAATTGATTATCGCAGCAGCAAGCACTTGCGGTAGACCCGCACTCTTGAAAGACGATTTAATTGAATTTGCCAAAGAACACGGTATCGAGGTCGATAGCAAAGCCTATAAGAAAGATATTGCTCTCTCGGTTGCTGATAAGTTGGGATATGACAAGATTCAAGAGCTTGTTCATACAGGCGTTTCGTCACAGGACTATCAAGAAAAATTCGAGATAACGCACAAAGATGTAAAACTAATGGAACGCAAAGGCTTTTTAAAAGTCACAGGCTACTATGAAGCACGAATGTATGGCAAGTACAGAAACGTACCGCTGTACGATGCGTTTCAATTCTTCAGCCTGACTAAAGCTGAGATTGACGAGTGGCTGATTAAGCACAGCCATAAGAAAAGATAGAGCGTGTCACGCGTGACACACTCTGAAGAGAGGACATAATTATAATGATTATACTTATTGGACTACCTATACTGGTTATCGCAGCAACGATTTGCTTCAAGATGCGAGCGGACATTATCTTTACTATGTTTTTTTCCGCTCTCGCAGGAATTTTCGCCGTAGCTGCAATTACATATCCGGCTGAGCTTTCTGAAGAATATAATGATTTGCATGAAAGAAAGGACGAGTTGATTATTGAATTGCACACATATGATTACAATGCAGTAAATAAAGAGGTTATGGAGCGCAAAATTAGCCGATTCAATGAAAACTACGAGGATTATAAGAAAAAATATTGGCTTGCGCATATATTTTCAGCTTTTCAAGAAAAGCCAGAAGATATATCGTTCCCCGATGATTATTTAGAAAGTGTCCTCAAAGAACGGCAGGAAAAAGACAAGCAGTCAAACGTTGACAAAGACAATAAACGGTGATACAATGAAAAGAAAAGTAATCATTCTTGATGTTATCGGACTTATACTATGCTGCATTACCAGTGCTTTTAGGGAATACTATGGAGTTTCAATTATAGCAGCGCTATTAGCAGCAATTTCATTAATCATTGCAATTGCACTTATGCGCATAGCCTATGAAAATGACATTTAACGGAGGGATAGATATGACAAAGAAGCTTATATGCGCTTTACTTGCGCTTACTATGATATTCTGTACTGCTTGCAGTCAGGCTGACAGCTCCGAGAAGGTTCATGAGGACAGCAGCTCAACGGCAGCAGATCTGACCGAGAACAGCAGCGAGTCTGATCCTGATCACACGGTATCAGAGAAGTCCACCGAAACAACAACTGAAAGCTCTTCTGTTCAGACCTCCGAAACAACGAAAGCCACGACCACAACAAAGGCTACAACGTCAGTTTCTTCTTCGGCGGCAACTACCACAACAAAGCAAGCTGTGGCAACAACAAAGGCAACTGTTAA
>AUXO010761019.1_pt1 | contig 23748 bp, 26 predicted proteins | sample 768731 | NCBI WGS metagenome assembly AUXO01 (sample SAMN02715735, study PRJNA202380) | gut metagenome | biome: sheep rumen | host: Ovis aries | place: New Zealand: Palmerston North | reverse complement strand
AAAACTAAAAGAGAAATAAAAGAAAAATTAGATTTAATTGATATTGTTTATGAAATAATAGATTCTCGTATGCCTAAATCAAGTAGAATAATAGATTTAGATGAATTAGTTAAAGATAAACCAAGAATTATGATTTTTACTAAATATGATTTATGTGATAGTGATATAACTGATAAATATATTAATGAATATCAAAAGAGATATATTGTTATAAAAACTAATTTAAAAGAAAATAGTAATATTAATAAAATAATTATTGATAAAACAGAAGAGTTATTAAAGAATATTAATCAAAAAAGATTAGAAAAAGGACTTAATAGAAGAAGTTATAGAGCTTTAGTAATAGGTGTTCCTTAATGTAGGCAAAAGTACTTTAATTAATCGTTTAGCAGGCCGTAATGTTGCAAAAACTGGTAATATAGCAGGAATAACAAAAAATCTTTCTTGGATCAAACTTAATAAAAATATTGAACTACTCGATACACCAGGAATATTATATTCTAGAATAGAAGATGAAATAACGGGTTATAACTTAGCATCTTTATCAAGCATTAAAGAAGAAATACTTAATAAAGAAGATATATCAATATATATAATTAAAACTTTATATAATTATTATCCTAAATTATTATTAGATAAATATAAAATAGATAATATTGATGATTATGATACTGTTTTTGATAATATTGGTAAAAGAAGAGGTTGCATTGAGAAAGGTGGTATTGTAAATTTAGACAAAGTTTACACTATTATTATGAATGATTTAAAAGAAGGTAAAATTGGTAAGATAACCTTTGATAGATAAGGAATTATAAATATAAAAAAATATTTGTAATTCTTTTTTTTGAAAATTTTTAAAAAAATGCTCCAAAAATGTCGAAATATGTTATAATTAATTTATAGTAAAGGTAGGACAGAAAAAAAGTATGTATTACCTTTATTTAATTGGAGTATTTATGAACAAAGGGAGTGTTTATGAACAAAAAAAAGAAAGAAAAAATATTTGAAATAATTAAAATGGTTTTTGTTGTATTATTAATTATTATATTAATGATTAATACATATATAATGATTCAGACAAAAACAAAGCCTAATTCAGTACCAAGTTTATTTGGGTATAAGCCATTTATCGTTTTATCAGGATCTATGGAAGATGAGATGTATGTTGGTGATTTAGTAATTGTTAAAGAAATTGATGCTAATTTGCTTCAAGTAAATGATATCATTGCTTTTAGAGATTCAGAAGACTTTGTAACAACACATAGAATTGTAAATATTGTTAATACCGATAAAGGTAGATGCTTTGAAACAAAGGGTGATGCTAATAACACAAAAGATAATGGTGTTGTTTGTCCTGATAGTATAGAAGGAAAGTATTCTTCTAAAATATCTGGTATAGGAAATGCAATATTATTTATTCAACAACCATTAGGTTTTGCTGTAATGATGTTATCGATATTTATAATTTGTATATTAATATATTTTATTTCTAATCGCAATATTAATCGAAAAATAAGTGATGAAGAATTAAAAGAATTTGAAGAATTTAAAAAATCAAAGAAGCAAGAAGAGAAAAACAAGTAAATGAACTATGGTGTAAATTTCTCTCGGGAAGTTTTACATATATTTTTGAAGTGAAAGGTGGTGAAAAAATGAAAAAGAAAAAATCATTAATGTTAATTGCTTTATTAATGATGGTTGGTCTAACAAGTGGTTATGTTGCTAGTACATATGCAAAATATACAGCTTCAGTTTCAGGAAATGGTTCTGTAACAGTTGCTAAATGGGATTTTGCAAATGAAAATGCTTTCGGTGACGAAGGAAAATCATTTACTGTTAATTTAGATGGAACATATCATGCTTCAACTTTAGTTGCTGGAAAAATTGCTCCTGGAACTCAAGGATCATTTGATGTAGCATTAACAAATGCTGATAGTGAAGTAGGTGTTGATTTTTCAGTTACAGTAGGAACAGTTACAGATAAACCAACAAATTTAAAATTCTATACTGACAATACTTATTCTACTGAATTAACTGCATCAGATCCTATTACAGGACAAATTGCAGCTCAAGATGGAACAGGTGTTACACTTAAAGTATATTGGCAATGGGTTTATGAAACTGGAACAGTAACTGCTGGTATAGCTGAAGGTGATCAAGCTGATACTGAAGCTGGACTTGCTGCATCTTCATTAACAGTACCAATTACTATTAAGGGTGTTCAACATCAACCAGGTGCAGAAATTGAAACTCATATAGATTAATAAAAGGAAGTTTTTAACTTCCATAAGAGAAATAGGATTTTTCTATTTCTTTTATGGAATTTAAGAATAGAAAGGAATTAGTATTATTATGGAAGATAGAAGGAAAAGAAATACTTTATATTGGATTATAACTATTTTATTAATAATTATAATATTATTGCTGCTATTCTTTATAAGATTTGGAAGAATACGATATAGTCTTGTTCCAACTGGAAATGTTGATGTATTTGATATTGATATCCGCTGTAATTGTACTGGAAAGGATAACTGTGTTACAACAAATGATGAGGGAGAGACTGTTACTATACCAACCTTTAATGAAGATAAAGATAAAAAAGTATTGGGTAATGTATTTGTAGATGATGCTAATGGTAATTATATTTATCAACAAAAGTTAAGAATATTTAGTAATGCTGCCTTTAAATATACTGATAAAATTGCTCCAGGTGTATCTAATTCATATCATTTTGTTGTTCATAATAGTACTAATGCTAAATTAAAGTATTTTATACAAATGTATGAAGATAGTGAGTATTTTGTTAATTTAAAGTATAGATTAAAAAGAAATAATAACTTTGTCATAGGCGATGAAGATAAATGGGTTACTGCTAATGAATTAAAAACAGAATTTAGTAAAATAAATATTAGTTCATCAGATAGTTATTCACTTGATTGGAAATGGGAATATGATGATGGGGTAGATGATTTAGATACTTTAGCTGGAAAGGAAATGGAAAGTCTATATAAATTAAATATTAGATTCTATTTTGAAGAAGTTGTGGCATGATGAAGAAAATTATTTATATTGTTGTATTAATTATTTTATTTATGGCTATTCTTTTAAATGTACTTTCATTATCTGGAATTTCATTACTTGGTTTTAGAATATATAAAGTAGGCTCAGGTAGTATGACACCATATTTAAATGTAAATGATACAATTATTATTAAAAAATGTGATGATTATAAACTAAATGATATTGTGACATATCAAAATAATGAAGAATATGTTACGCACAGAATTGTTTCAATAAATAATAGTGAAATCATAACAAAGGGGGATGCTAATAACACACAAGATGATCCTATTACTAAAGATAAAATAGTTGGTAAATTAATATATAAATTTCATATATTTGGCTTTTTGAGTTATTTGCTTGCTAAACCATTTGTATGGGTACTTCTATTTATTGTTGGATTTCTTGTTACTTATTTTATACCTAATAAAAAGGAAAAAGAATAGTAGAGAGGAGAGAGAAAATGAAGCAGAAATTTATAATAAAAAAGAAATTTGTAACTTTTCTTTTTATATATCTTTTTTTATTTACTTCATATTTCTCTATTATAACTCTTTCTAAATATGTTGGAATAATAAATAAAAGTGGAACAATGGCTATTGCAAAATGGGATGTTTCACTTGATACTAGTGCTAATGGTAGTAATACGCTTAATATGACTATAGGAAATGCTAATACTAATGCTAGTTATATTTTAAAAATAACAAGTTTGTCAGAGACTAAAGCAAATTATTCAATTGTATTATCTGATTTACCTAAAGGTGTAGAAGTTAAATTGGATAATGGAAATTATAAACAACAAGTGAATAATAAAATTATATTTGATGATGTAGGATACATAAATGCTAATGCAGATACTAATGATAAAACTAAAACACATACATTAACATTTGGTGTTTCAATTGGTTCAGATACAATTAGTGAAAGTGAAATTAATATAGATGTGATTTTTAATCAAGAAAATCCTAGTGGAAATTAAAGTTATTAAGAAGTTGGAAGTGAGGTGTAATAATGAAAAAAATATCAAAGAAACATATTATTGTCATGATGTTTTTATTTAGTTTAATTATTATACCTTATACTTTAAGTAAGTATTCAACAATAATAAGTAAAAAAGTAATAATAAATGCTAGACAGCCAGAATATGATGTCGTTTATAATGCAAATCCGCCGGTAGGTAAAACTGCAAGCGGAACAATGAATAATCAGCATTTTGTTTATGGAACAGAAGATAATTTGACTATTAATACTTATTCTGTATCTGGATATACATTTGTTGGTTGGGATAGTAATCCAAGCGGTAATGGTGATTTTTATACTGATGGTCAATTAGTTGATAAACTTACAAGCCAGGATGGAGGAACATTTACTTTATATGCACAGTGGCGTGATGTTATTGCAGAGATTAATGGAACATACTATCAAACTTTACAAGCTGCAGTTAATGCTGTACCTACAAATAATACTGAAACAGTTATTAAATTATTATGGAATACTAGTGAATCAATTACAATTGCTTCGAACAAAAATATTGTTTTTGATTTGCAAGATTATACAATAAGTAATAATGGAAGTGACCGAGTTATGGTTAATAATGGAACAATAAAGATTACAAATGGAACAATAAGGTCTTCTGCTGATTATGGTGCAATTGATAATAATTCAGGTGGTAAAATTATAATGACTGGTGGTAGCATTATTGCCACTGGTACAAGACAGGCAATATATAATGATGGTGGCATTGTAGAAATATCAGGAGATGCATATCTTAGTGCATCAGCAATTCTATCAGAGAGTAAAGATAGGGGAACTGTTCAAAATCAAGCAGGTGGTACTTTAACTATAACTGGAGGCACTATTGTCTCAAATACACTTCAGGCTATATTAAATAGTGGTACTATGACAATAGGAGTAGAAGATGGTGATATTGATAGAACTTCTCCTATAATTATTGGTGAGGTTTATGGAATAAAAAGTACTACGGGTTTTAATTTTTATAACGGAATTGCGAAAGGAAAAACATCTTCTATTTCTGATGCTACTAAAGTTGTAGAAACAGAAACTGGTTATACTGTTGTTACAAATAGTGAATTAATTAATGGAGTTAAATACATAACAGGATATTTAGGAATAGGAAAGACAGTAACGTTTGATCCAAATGGAGGTACTGTTAATGAAAGTTCTAGAATAGTAGAAAGTGGAGCAGTGGTTGGTGATTTACCAAAACTAGTAAGAACAGGATTTAAATTTGATGGATGGTTTACCGAAAGTACAGGTGGCACTCAAATAACAGAAAATGAAGTTATAAATGAAGATGTTACATTCTATGCACATTGGACTGAAATTAATGCTGCAGAGATAAATGGAAAGACTTATAAAACATTGGCATCTGCCATAAATGATATCCCAACAGATGGTACAGAAACGGTAGTAAAAATAATAAATGATACAAACGAAAATGTAACTATTAAAAAGGGTCAAAATGTTGTTTTTGATTTGGAGGGTACGACATTACAAAACATTAGTACCGATGCTGTAATCACTAATAACGGAACGGTTACTATTACAAATGGTTCGATAGCAAGTACATCGCCAAGGACTTCAGCTATTAATAATAAAAACGGTTCAAAATTGTATATTAATGGTGGTAGAATTATCGCTACTGGCGATAGACAAGCTGTTTATAATGAAAGTGGTGGCTATGTAGAAATATCAGGCGATGCATATCTTAGTTCATCTATTACGGCATCGGGTGATCGTGGTACAGTTCATAATCTTTCTGGTGGTACAATGGTTATTAAAGGTGGGACAATTGTTTCAACAACAAATCAAGCATTATTCAATCAAGGGACTTTAACTATTGGTGAAAAGGACGGAAATATTAATAATGCATCTCCGGTATTCCAAGGAGTTACTAATGGTATAAAAAGTACAGTTAACTTTAATTTCTATGACGGTATTGCTAAAGGAAAAGATAATGCTATTGTAAATGAAAGTAAAATTGCAGATAAAGAAGAAAATTCAGCAATAGCTCATGGTGAAGAAACGATTGATGATGTAGATTATAAAACCGCTTACTTAGAGTCAACAAATTAATAATGTTATATTTTTCAAAAATTAATAGGGCATTATAACTATTATGGAATAACAGACAACGCATATTCTATGTCAAAATACTACTATGCAGTAATACATCTACTATTAAAGTGGTTAAATAGAAGAAGCCAAAGAAGAAGTTATCAAACAAAAGAAGAATTTACAAAAATGATTAAAAGTTTCGATTTGCCAATGCCTAAAATAAAGGTTGACGTTTATGCTATTTAAATGAAATCTATGTTGTGAAGAGCCGTATGCGAGAAAGTCGCACGTACGGTTCTGTGAGGATTATATAAAGTAATTTATATATTTACTCGATATTATTTGAAAAAGTACGCTTTAACAAACATCTAATATTAATTAAATATTGGGTGTTTTTTTATTTGAAAAAGCTATATTTTTAATTTTCAAATGTTTGAAAAGTTTTTATAGTTTTCCAAATATATTAGTGCTACTACTATAATAGTATTCTACAATACTTATTTGGAGGTATATTACATGGCAAAAGATAAATTAACAGAAGAAATGATAACAGAGATAATGAAAAACTTTAAAGATGTCATTATAACTGGTATGGTTGAATGTCCTGAATGTTTTCCTTATACTATTGCAACTATAAATTTTACATACTATTTAAAAACAAAAAATATAGATATAAAATTTAATCAAATTTTTGATGGAGATATTTACCAAGAAATATTTAGAGAGTGTGAAAAATATTTATATGAACAATAAAATATTCGGATATGCTCGTGTAAGTAGTAAAGATTAAAACGAAGCACGACAACTAAAAGCATTTAAAGATTATGGTATAGACGATAGAGATATCTATATTGATAAAAAATCAGGTAAAGATTTTGAAAGAGAACAATACCAAGTATTAAAGAAAATATTACGTGAAAATGATTTATTAGTTATCCACTCTATTGATAGATTAGGTAGAAATTATGAAATGATAGTGAATGAGTGGAAAGATATTACTAAAAATATTAAAGCAGATATTGTAGTATTAGATATGTCATTATTAGATACTATACAAAAAAAGATTTATTAGGTACTTTCATTAATGATTTAATTTTAGGTTTATTATCGTATGTTGCTCAAACTGAAAGAGAAAAGATAAAAATTCGTCAAAAACAAGGAATTGATATAGCTTTAGCTAATGGTGTTAAATTTGGTAGGCCTAAAGTTAAAAAACCTAGTAATTTTGATGAAGTTATAGGAAATTGGAAAAATAAAAAAATCACTGCTCGTGAAGCAATGAAATTATTAAATTTAAAACTAAATACTTTTTATAATATGATAAAAGGAAGATGAAAACTATAAGTTTTAGTGAAAAAAGTGAATTACTAATGAAATTTTTTTGATTTCTTCACTGTTTTTTTCTGTTGTTTTCTATTGTGATGTTGTTGTTTCCACATCAGAGTATTCACCCATTTACAAATATAATTATTATAAAGAAAGTATACTTCCTCTATTGGTAGAAGGTGGAATACTCTATTCGATTGAGGCAATGCCGCATTATATATATGAGCTTCTTTACGTTGCAAGTATCTATAATGTGAAAATAGATTTTATTCATTTTGATGATGATATAGAATACACTTCTGAAGAAGAAGTCTTACAGTATTACCTTGCTTATCATGAATAGGTAATAACTATTTATTAGAAAATAGGTACTTTCAATAAAACAGTGCCTATTTTCTTCTACTATATTATTATCATTATAATATGTTATAAATAATTGAGAAAAGCATATTATTAATTGTTATTACAAATATGAAAGGAAAATTGCATGGATATTAGTAAAGTAACTAAGGTACAAATGCAGTTAATAATCAATAATAATCTTTATAAAAAAAATATTATTGATGAAAACACATTTTCTAAGGCAAATGAAAAATTGCTTAAAGTACTCAAAATGCTAATGGCATCATAATAGTAAAAGTAGTAAAGGAGGAAGGTTATGTCATATGATGAAATAGTAGCGGCAATACTGCGGGGTGAAAATATACGTAATCTACCTCTTCGTACTACCTATTATTGTCGCGTATCAACAGATAGTGATGTTCAACTTAATTCATTAGAAAATCAATTAGATTATTATAGAAATCTTATAAAAGCTAATCCCAATTGGGAATTCGTTGAAGGATATTATGATGAAGGTATTACGGGTGTCATTATTACTAAACGTGATGATTTTAAGCGAATGATAAGAGATGCCAAATTAAATAAATTTGATTTAATTATAACCAAAGAGGTTTCAAGGTTTGCCAGAGATGTTGAAGATAGTATTCATACGGTTAGAGAATTAAAAGAGTATGGTGTTGGTTTATATTTTGAAAACCAATCATTAAACACATTTGACCCTAATTCAGAGATGACATTAAATACTTTATTTAGTGTTGCTCAAGAAGAATCGAAAAAATTATCAGCGAGAGTCAAATTTGGACATAAAAGAGCGATGGAAAAAGGTCATGTTCTTGGTTCTAGTAATATTACTGGGTATAAAAAAGATAAATGTAAGTTAGTAATTGTTGAAGAAGAAGCAAAATTTATTAAAACGATGTTTGAGTTATATGCTACTGGTGAATATGGTCTTCATAAATTATCAAAAAAATTATCATCAATGGGTTATCTAAGTAAAAAAGGTAGGTTATATGATAAAGATAGTTTGAAGCGTATGATTATGAACCCCAAGTACAAAGGCTTTTATCGTAGCCATGAACATGAAATAATGGATTATAGAACCAAAAGAAGAAAAACAATACCTATTGAAGAACAAACGGTTTATAAAGTTGATAGTGAAATTATACCACCTATAGTGTCAGAAGAATTATGGGATAAGGCAAATGAAGTGTTGAAGGTAAGAACAGAAAGTTATAAAAATAATAATCATTGGTCTGGTGGTTTAAAATACCCGTTTAGTTCTAAAATATATTGTAAAGATTGTAATTCTAATTTCCAAAGGTCGCATGGTAGTAAAAGAAAAAATAGGCCAACTTGGAGTTGTGGAATGTATTTACAGTATCGTATTGATGCATGTGTTTCACCAATCATTGCTGAAAAAGATCTTTTTAATATAATGTCACAAATTATGAACAATATCATACCTAATAAAGAATCAATAGTAGATAGTATGCTGGAACTTTATGGTAGTATTGATAAAACAAATCAATATGAGAAAGATTTATTATCCATAGATAAAGATATTACAATAATTGAAGAAAAAAAATCGCTTGCTTTTGATATGGTTTTTAAAGGTGAATTGACAAGAGAGTCATTAAAAAGTCAGTTCGATACTTTTGAAAGTGAATTAAATATATTAAAAAGAAACCGCGAAGATGTTTTAAAACAGATAGAGGTGTTAAAGAATAGTGCGGATAATGTAGATAAAATGTCTAAGTCTATTCAAGAAGAGCTTAATGGTGGTTCAATCGAAGAATTTATAAGAAGATTTGTAGATGAAATTATTATATCTAAAATAGATAATGATAGATATAATGTTAAACTTGATATATTTCTAAATCTATTCGGTACTGAACGGCATCATACTAAAGGAGCAAAACATATTAATGGAGTATTAGAAAATGAGATTTTATATTTAGAAAATCAAGTGTGTGACACTGTTGAAATTAAAAGAGCTGAACACACCCCAAATCATTTTACTTACGATGTTTTCATTGAAACATTGTAAGTATTTTTTATCTATATGTGATGTAGGTTTATATAGTGTAGGAATGGTTGCTACGTTCAAGATTATTACTATGAGCAGTGCTGTTGAAGAAAAGGTAATTGATATTTTTCATGATACCTTTTATGATTCAGGTAGTGTTCATGTGAATGGTAGTCGTATAGGTTGCTGGAAAAGTGGTGGACATGGCCATCAAACTTTTTTGCAAGTATTAGAAAATTCATGTAATCCAGGATTTGTTAAATTAGGGCAATTACTTGGTAAAGAAAAATTATTTGCATATTTTGATTTATTTGGTTTTGGTGAAAAAACGGGAATAGATTTAAATGGTGAAAGTAAAGGAATTATTTTTCCATTGAATAAAGTTGGTGATTTAGAGTTAGCGACTAGTGCTTTTGGTCAAGGAATTAGTGTGACTCCTATTCAGCAAGTTGTAGCAGTATCAAGTGTTGTTAATGGTGGAGTATTATATGAACCATATATTGTTAAAAGTGTTAATGAAAGTGTATCCAATAGTATTATTATTGAAAATAATCCAACAATAAAAAGAAAAACAATTAGTAAAGAGACAAGTGATATTATGAAATATTCATTAGAAAGTGTTGTGGCTAAAGGTGGTGGACATTATGCCTATATTGATGGGTATCGCATTGGTGGAAAAACAGGTACTGCTCAAAAAGTTGAAAATGGACGATATCTAGTTAATAATTACATTATGTCCTTTATGTCCATTGTTCCTGCTAATAATCCTCAAGCAGTATTTTATTTGGCAATTGATAACCCTAAACATACAGCTCTTCTTTCTAGTTATACCACCGCTCCCATTGCGAGACGAGTATTATTAGATATTATAAATGCTCTAGATATTCCAAGACAGGAAGGAGGAATTGAACCAGTTCATTTATGGAATGATCCCGTTTATTACCATTTACCCAATGTTATTTGTATGACCAAAAAAGAAGCAGAAAAAGCGCTATTTTATTATGATATACAGTATACAGGATATGGTAATTATATTATATCTCAAAGTCCTCAAGCCGGGACATCTTTAGAGATGGGAAGTACAGTAAGAGTATTACTTGGTGATGATGATTGTCAATAGCAACTTTACGTAAAAATTGACATAAACAGGCAAAATGTGGTATAATGCCTTTATATGCGTGGGGAGAGGTTAAAATGAAAAGTAAAGAAATAGTTTTAGTTTGTGATATTGATGATGTGCTTGTTAATTCATCTGCTCTTCTTCAAGAGCAAGTTGATAAAAAGACAATTTATACAATTGAGAAGTTGCGTTTCTGTGAACAACTTGTGCGAAACTGTCGCTATTTTGCTGACTTAGTAAAAAAAGAATGTGATTTAGCTAGAAGTGAAAAACGACTTCCTAATTTGTCAAGATTTCCAGGTTTAGAATATCTTTATTCTGGGGTAGGAAAGATTGGCTTTGAATATTTGCGTGATGAATATATTTATGATATATATTCTCGTCCAGTTATTATTTGTGGTGCATATGTATCACTTGCGTTAAGAATATATAATCAATTTTTAGAACATCGTGATATGTTTTTAGAAGGCGATAATTTATTAAAAGGACAAAGTATTGATTACGATTATAAAAGGGAAGCTATTCATATTGAGGGGTTTAGAAGTGCTGTTCGATCTAGTTTTGGAACTTTAAGATTAATTAATCACTTTTGTTTATTGGAAGCTCAAAGAATTAGTGCTGAATCAAGAATGACCGGTAGTCGACCAAATTATGGATTATTAGTTTCTCCAGATGCTAATGATGTTATTAAGACTAATATTGGTGGTCAAAAAAATCAAGAATATTATTGGTATGTTAAACCTATCGAAGATATTGAAAGATGTATTGCTACCGAGGATATTATGCTTCATGATATTGTTGAATGTTATGATATTGTAAGAACACCTAGTAGAGAACTTATTGATTATGAAGGAATTAATCAATCAGAAAATGTTAATTTTGATGCTGTAAATGCTATTAGAAAATTATTGAGTGAAGGTCGTGTACAATTATTATTTCAATTAACTCATCATAATGGTTATCGTGAAGAAACAGCTAAGAGAAGATTAATGAAATATCTTTTCCCAGGCTCAGTATTTGTTGGAATGCGTTTTCACGCTGAAGAACATAATGCTAATCGTCGTGGAAGAAGCTCTAAGTTTGATAAAATGAGTCAAATGATTTCTTTTTCTGATCGAATTGTTATTTTGCTTGATGATAGTCGTGATAATTGTCGTGATTGGCATGAAAAAGGGGGAGACGTTATTTTATATCGTCCAGTTAATGATGCAGAGCGTTCATCATCTATTGAAGATATAGGATATCCTCGTATAACTAGTTTTAGTCAATTAGAGTCTGCTATTGATAAAATTGAAGCTAAACATCAAGCTAAGGTAAAAAAATTAAAATAGGAGAAATTATGGAAGGTACAGATAAAAAAAGGTATTTAATATTAGATTGTGATGGTGTTATTTTTCCTGAAATGCCGAGAATAATTGATTCGTTTGTATCGAGAATAGATTATGTTGCAGGAGATAGTTATCGCAATCAAATAAATCAACAAGAACAAGAAAGATCTATTTCAGTTAGTGTTGCCGAAGCATGTCGAAAAGAACATTTTAAAAGAAAGGATCAAGTATTAGAAGAAGTTTTTCCACGTTTTAAAGATCGTATACCATATGAAGAACAATATGTTTTAGCTAATGTTGCCCCTGGCTTTATTGAATTAATAACAGAGATATGGGAAACTGGTTTATATGATGAAATAATTGTTTGTTCACATTATAACGTTGAACGTGAAAATGGTGCAAAAGCACGCTTCTTTGAAAAGTATTTGCCAATGATAAGATATGTTCCAGTAAAATTTCATCTTGAACCATATCATCATAATCCAATTGAAGATTGGAAAAATACCGAAAGAGTGCGCTCAAATAAAATAGCTATGTTAATGCAATATACAGGTATCAATGATTTTAGTGAATCAGCATTTATTGATGATACATTATCGATAGTTAATGAAGTTCGTGATATGGTAGGACGTTGTTATCATTTACCTTCAGGTGAAAGTATTATTGACTTATTACGAAGAGTTTTTATAGAATCTTTTGTTGAAGAAAAAGAAGAAAAGAAAAAAACAAAAAAATAAAAAGAAGAAAAAATCTTCTTTTTTTTGTAAAAAAATGTCAACACTTAAATTTTCCTATTAATAATAATTATATATTATAGTATACTTATTATTAGGAGGAGATTAGATGTATCTATTAACCAAAGTTGTCTTGGCAGTGATGCTAGGATTTGTATCTTCTGCTTTAACCGGATTAATTTTAGTTCCTCTTTTAAAAAGAATGAAAATAGGGCAAAGAATTAGTACATATATGGATTTTGCGCATCGTTCAAAAGAGGGAACGCCTACGATGGGTGGACTAATCTTTATTATTTCGACAATTGTCGTTATGGCAGTATTATTAATCACTAAAAAAGTGGCATTAAATAATGATTTAATGATTGTTTTATTTGTTTTTGTAAGTTATGCTATTATTGGCTTTTTAGATGATTATTTGAGTATTAAAAAAGGGAAAAATGAAGGGTTAACCGTTATTCAAAAGTTTTTTCTTCAATTATTAGTTGCTTTAGTTTTTTTCTATTTATATATGAAAAATGGGGGAAAAACCTCACTTATTGTTACTACTCTTGGTATTCATATTGAAATGAAATGGTTATATGGAATTTTTATTCTCTTTATTTTAATTGGTAGTTCTAATGCCGTTAATTTAACGGATGGATTAGATGGTTTAGCTGCTGGTTTATCTGGAATAGCTTTTGTAGCTTTTAGTTTAATTAGTTTAATGGTTGGATATACTGATATGGGTGTTTTTACCCTAGTTTTAACTGGAGCTTTACTGGGATTTTTAATATATAATGGATACCCTGCTAAAGTCTTTATGGGAGATACGGGTAGTTTATCCCTGGGGGCAGTAATGGGAACCATTGCTATTATTACTCATCGTGAAGTAACATTGTTTATTGTAGCTTTTGTGTTTGTTATTGAAACTCTTTCGGTAATATTACAAGTTTTTTGGTATAAAACATTTCATAAACGCATCTTTTTAATGACTCCGATTCATCATCATTTTCAAAAACTAGGGTGGACCGAAGTAGAAATAGTAAGAACTTTTTGGGTTTTTGGCTTTATTTTAGCCATGGCCGGAATTATATTTGGTGTATGGATTTAAACAACATTATGTTGTTTTTTTCATACATCTTTTTTTTTATCATAAAATTTGTTGGTGATTCAATTGAAATATGATAAATTACTTTTTATTACGGTTATCACTGTTATGCTTTTTGGACTTGTTATGATATATTCAGCTAGTTATATATGGGCTGAATATAAGTTTAATAATAGTTTACATTACTGTCTTTATCAAGGAGCTTTTATTCTTATAGGAATTGTTTTAATGTTTTTTTTAACAAAAATGGATTATCGTCTTTATTATAAATATGCCAATAAGCTATTACTAATATCTTTTGTATTATTAATTTTAGTATTAATCCCTGGTATTGGTATTGTTCGAAATGGAAGTCGTAGTTGGTTTGGAATAGGAGGATTTGGTATTCAGCCATCAGAGTTTTCTAAACTGGCTTTAATTATTTTTACTTCTAAATATTTAGAGAAAAATCAAAAAGTTTTAAAGGATTATAAAAAAGGAGTTTTTCCTATTTTGGGAATAGTATTAATTACATTTTTTTTAATTATGTTAGAACCTGATTTTGGAACTGGGATGATTTTGGTTATTAGTATTATTGCTTTATTATTTGTAGCTGGTGTTAATATTAAATTTTTTGTTGGTCTTGGTTTATTAGGGATTATTGGGGTAGTTTTATTAATTATTATAGCTCCTTATCGAATGAATCGAATTACTTCTTTTTTAGATCCATGGTCTGATCCTTTGGGAACTGGTTTTCAAATTATTCAAAGTCTTTATGCTATTGGACCAGGTGGATTACTTGGGATGGGATTATTTAATAGTCGACAAAAGCATTTTTATTTACCGGAACCTCAAACGGATTTTATATTTAGTATTATTTCTGAAGAACTTGGAATATTTGGAGTATTAATTGTAGTAGGATTATTTTCCTTTTTATTATATCGATCGATTAGAATATCACTTCGACAAGAAGACAAATTCGCTAAGTATCTTTCGTTTGGATTAATTTTTCAAATGATAATACAAACTATTCTAAATTTATCGGTTGTTATTGGTTTAATTCCTGTAACGGGTGTTACTTTGCCATTTTTAAGTTATGGCGGTAGTAGTCTATTAATTAGTAGTATTAGCGTCGGAATAATACTTTCAATATCAAGAGAAAAGAAAAAAGAAGAAGATAATGTTGTCAAAGTAAAAACAAAATGATAAAATAAAGATGATAATAAAGGGGTAATATAAATGAAAAATATCTATAAAATTGGTTCATTAATTACTTTTTCTTTAGGAATTATTATGTTTGTTTCTTATTTTTGGTATGTTAATAATACATATTTAACTGTTTCTTTTAAAAATGATATCGATATAGTAACAGTTAGTGTTTTATATAATAATTGTCTAACAAGACCTAATAATCCTCAAAAAGATGGTTATACTTTTCGTGCTTGGCAATTAAATGGAAAAGATTTTGACTTTAATGAGAAAATAACAAAAAATTTGGTTTTAAATGCTACTTGGGAAGAACGGTTAACTCATCAAATAGGAATTACTCTTGAAAATATTCGTTATGAAGTTACTGTTTATGATGGTGATGTTTTATCTATCGAAGATTATAATCTTCCATCTAAAGATGGTTATTTTATTCAAATATACCAAAATAATAAATTATTTGATTTGCAAAATAAAATAGTTAATGATTTAGAATTAAAAGGGGTTTACGTCAAAAATGAGACTTAATCCTTTTTTTTCTTTATAATAATAGTAGAGAGTTTTTATGAAAAGAAAAATAGATAATATCAATTTAATATTAGAATTAATTAATAAAGGGCTAACTATTCGAGAGATTAGCAATATAACCGATTTTTCTTATCAAGAAATATATCGATGTATTGTTTTCTTGAGACAAAAGGGTTTTATTTTTGCATTTAAAAATTATAGTAATGGTGATATCAAGTATGAAATAGTTAAAGGAATGTATTCTGATGAAAGAAACAGGATAATTACAGAACATTCCGAAAATGAACTTCAATTAATGCTGGTATCAGATTTACATTTTGGTTCTAAATATGAAGATGTTAGATTATTACATATTATTTATGATTATTGTATTCAAAATGGTATTCATTATCTTTTAAATTTAGGTGATTTAATTGAAGGTCATACACCTAATATGAAAATACCAGTAGATAAACAGATTGATCATGCCTTAAGAGTTCATCCTTTTAGTAATGAAATATTAGTTTTTCTTCTTTTAGGTAATCATGATTACAGTTTATTAACAGGTTTCGGAATAGATGTTAAAAAAGCAATAGAAAATACAAGAGGAGATATTCTTCCTTTAGGTTATGGTGAGAAAATATTATGTATAAAAAATGACCAAATTATTATGCAACATAATCTTTTAGTCCCAGAATTTCATAAAAGTATTTGTGATAAAACCATTATTTTACGAGGCCATCGTCATGCTAGTCAGGTGTTAAAAGATAGCTCGAATTTAATTATTTATTTACCATCTTTATCTAAATTAAATTTTAATAAAAGTAGTTTTCCAGGAGCGGTTCGCTTATGTCTAAAATTTCGGGCTGGAATGATTGAATATGCTATATTAGAGGAGCTTGTTATCATAAATAAAAAGTTATATACGGTTAATGAATCAACTATTTTTGTTGGATTAAATAAATCATTTAAAGAAAAAGATAAAATAGAAAATGAAGAAGATTATACTCTGGTAAAAAAGAAGGTGTAAAATGAATATTTATAGTTATATTGAGAATAGTCATGAAGAAATTAAAAGAATTAATGAATTAGATGCTCTTATATTATCAAGATTAGCATATATTCATCTAGAAGATTTAGAAAATAAATTACCTTTTACTATAGAAGAATTAAATGATTATATGGAAAATATTAAAATAAATAAAAATGATGAAAAATTAGTTAAATTACTGGCCAAGAGCATTCGATTTAAAAAATTAGTTATCGAGCGATGTAAGAGTATCTTTGATAAGAATAAAGAGGAACAATTTTTTGCAGTAACGATTCTTCTTCCAAAAGAACGACTTTTTATCGCTTATCGTGGTACGAATAAAAGTCTTATTGGTATTAAGGAAGATTTGAACATGAGTTATATGACTATTCCATCGCAAATTGATGCATTACTATATCTTGATGGTGAAAAGAATATTAAATCCCTTTATTTAGGTGGTCATTCTAAAGGGGGAAATTTGGCAATGTATGCTTTAATACATAGTTCTTTTTTTCAAAAATTACGTATAAGAAAAGTATTTAATTTTGATGGACCAGGATTTTTACAATTGGGAAAAGATTATCAAATGGTTAAAAATAAAATAATAAATTATTATCCTGAAAATAGTATTATTGGGCGTTTGTTAGAAAATGATAGTAAAAGAATGATTATTAAGACAGATAAAAGAGGTTTAGAATCTCATAATATTTATTCATGGCAAATTGAAAAAAATCATTTTAAATTGGGTACTTTAAATAATGATAGTGATATGTTTTCTTTGGCATCTAAAGAATTATTAGATGAAATAGTTGAAGAAAGAAGAGGAATTATTATTAATTGTTTTTTCGATATTATAGAGAAAAATAACATAGAGAAATTAAAAAAATTGGACTTTAAAGAAATAATTAATGCAATTAATAATGCTAAAAAAATTACCAAAGAAGAGAAAAAGTCTTTAAATAAATTTTTGAAAACTTTTCTCATCCTTTGTTTTCCTGAGATGTCTTCTATAAAAAAGAATCATTAAAAGTTTCAGTTTTAATAAAATATGATATAATCATGATGAGTGAGGTTTTATGAAAGTTACAAATGATTATCAAGATTTTACTATTATTGATGGAAGCTGTGGTATGAAATATGAAAGATGGGGAAATGTTTATTTGTTACGCCCTGATCCTCAAATTATTTGGGATAATGGTGATTTAGAAAAAAAATATCATAACAAAATAGATAGTGTATATTATCGCTCTAGCACTGGTGGTGGACATTGGAATGACTTTAAAAAGGTTCCAGATAGTTGGGTTATAAGTTATTGTGATATGAAATTTAACATTAAAAAAATGGGCTTTAAGCATACTGGTTTATTTCCTGAACAAGCATATAATTGGAATTATATAAGAGAGGTTATTGGTAGAGAAAAAAGGGAGATTAAAGTATTAAATCTTTTCGCATATACAGGTGGAGCTACTATTGCTAGTATGATGGCCGGAGCAACGGTAACCCATGTTGATTCATCACGAGGTATGGTTGATTGGGCTAAAGAGAATATTCGATTAAATCATCTTGATGAAACCAAAGTTCGCTATATTGTTGATGATGTTATTAAATTTGTTAATCGTGAAATAAGACGTGGTCATAAATATGATGTAATTATTATGGATCCTCCAGCATTTGGAAGAGGTGCAAATAAAGAAGTATGGAATATTGAAAAGGATTTATATAATTTACTTTTATTATGTAATGAATTATTAAGCGATAAACCTTTATTTATGTTAGTAAATTCTTATTCCGGTCTTTCTCCATCTTTATTAGAGAATTTATTAAAATTAACTAATACAAGAGATAATGCTCAAATTACTAGTGATGAAATTGGCTTGCCAATAAAAGAGAATAATTTAATATTACCTTGTGGTATATATGGAAGAATTGATTATGAATAATTTAAATGTTCTGTATGAGGATAATCATCTAATTGTTGTTGTTAAACCTCGTAATATTTTAAGTCAAGCTGATGATACTGGGGATATGGATATGTTAACGATAATAAAAAATTATTTAAAAGAGAAATATCATAAACCAGGTAATGTATATTTAGGACTTGTTCATCGACTTGATAGAGTAGTTGGTGGTGTAATGGTTTTTGCCAAAACAAGTAAAGCAGCATCACGTTTATCGGATATGATTCGAAGACACGATTTTCATAAAGAATATTTATTAATTTGTCATGGAAAATTAAAAAATAAAGATCTTTTTAGGAATTATTTGAAAAAAACTGATCAATTAAACACAGTTGTTACTACTGAAACAGATGGAAAATATGCCGAACTTTCTTATGAATTAATTGCATATAATCAAGAAAAAGATTGGAGTTTAGCAAAAGTAAATTTACAAACAGGACGTCATCATCAAATAAGAGTACAATTTTCTTCACGTGGTTATCCTTTAGTTGGAGATAATCGATATGGCAAAGATAATGAAAAGAATATTGGTTTGTTTTCTTATAAATTGAGTTTTATCCATCCCATAAAGAAAGAATTACTGACCTTTACTTATTTTCCAAAAGAAAGTCCATTTAATTTATTTTGTATAAATGAAAAAACTGTTTTGTGAACAGTTTTTTAAATTCTATTTTTTAATATTCTTGAAGTGTTCATAAAATTTAGTTTTGCAACTTCATTTAATTTATCAGCACCATATTTTTCAACAATTTCTTGACCTATTTTGTCAACTTCACTACCAGCTCCTTTAGGAAGAGGAAGATGAAGACTATCTGCTAATTTATCAAATTCTTTTAAAAATAAATAACGACTAATAATACTTGCGCAGGCAACTGATAAGCATTTATCTTCAGCTTTAGTCATGAAAGTAATATTTTTTTGAATGTTTGGAGTATCTTTAATATATTCATAATATTTGTGTTCTTTAGCGAATTCATCAACGATAATATAATCATATTGAGGATTTTCTTCATGAATCATTTGATATAAAACTTTATTATGAAGAATTGCTTTAATCTTATTCATGTTATAGTCTTTACTATGAAATTTGTTATAATCACTATTATTTAAAATCATACTTTTATATTTTACCCTTTTAGCGATTAATGGAGCGATTTCTAGAATTTTTTCATCAGTTAATTTCTTACTATCACATACTCCTAAACTATCTAAATAAGCAACATCATCTTTAGTTACATAGGTACTAGAAACAACTATCGGACCAAAATAATCACCAGTTCCCACTTCGTCACTACCAACACTATTTATATTATGATAGATTCCTACTTCTTTTTTATTCTCACCTTTAAGTGTTTTTTTGGATTTATCTTCACTATTAGTAACAACTGCTGTACCAGAGTTTATTTTTTCGGTTTCTATCCAATATTCACTAGATAAATCAGCATCATTTCCTTGAAATACTGCTTTACCACTAGTATACAAAGTAACAACTGTATCACCATCTTGTGCTTGAAACTCAGCATATTGTGGTGTTTTTTCTCTTCGCATATCTTGATAGAATTCATTCATCATTTCTTTTGTTTTATTTGAGCATTTTAAAGTTATAACCATTTTTATCACCAAGGTTATTATAATATATTTTTGATTAAAAATAAATAGTTTTGTTTTTATATAAAAACTCTTGTTTTTTTAGAAAAATATGTTAAAATAATTTTGTAATTGTTGATTGAAAGAGTATATATTAATATTAAAAAGAGAGGTAATGTTTGGTGTGAATTACTTTAATTAGATATAGAAAGACATCAATTATAAGACAAACGTTTTATTTGCGTTAAAAATAAGAGAGCATGAAAGTCATGAACTAAGGTGGTATCACGGTAACTCGTCCTTAGATTTATGGCTTTTTATTGTTTTAGGAGGAATTATGATAAAAAAAATTAATGCTAACGAATTAAAAAAATATGTTAATGAAGAAATTGAATACTCAGGATTTGTTGATACTATTCGTGATAAAAAATGGGTTCAATTTGTTATTTTGCGAGATGAAACTGGAATTGTGCAAATGACTATTGAAAAATCCGAAGAAAAAAATAGGGAAATGGTTGATCTAATTAGTAATTTAACATTAGAAAGCACTGTAAAAGTGAAATGTAAAGTAGTGGAAAATGAACAAGTTAAATTAAACGGAATTGAATTAATTCCATCAGAAATTATAGTTACTAGTAGAAGAGATGGGGAATTACCATTTAATTTTAATGATTTAGATAATGTTAATTTAGATACTAGACTTGATAATCGTTTTATTGATTTGAGAAATGCTAAAAATATGAAAATATTTATGATACAAAGTAGTTTAGTTCAATATATGCGTGAATATTTATATAATAATAATTTCATGGAAATTCATACGCCAAAATTTATTGGTGCTGCTAGTGAAAGTGGTAGTGAAGTATTTGAAGTAAAATATTTCGATCGTAAAGCATATTTAGCTCAATCACCACAATTTTATAAACAAATGGCTATGGCTAGTGGCATGAATCGTGTTTTTGAAGTTGCTCCTTGTTTTAGAGCAGAAAACTCAAATACATCACGTCATGCAACTGAATTTATGAGTTTTGATGTTGAGTTTAGTTATATTAATTCTTATCAAGATGTTATGAATATGGAGTCTGAATTACTTGCTTATGCATTTAATAAATTAAAAGATAAATGGGGAAGTGAAATAAAAGAAATTTTTAATCAAGAATTAATTGTTCCAACTTTACCTTTTCCACAGATGAAATTAAAAGATGTCTATCAAGAGTTAGAAGAAAGATATGGTTATAAAGTTCCTGAAAGTGAAAAAAATGATTTAACAACCGAAGCAGAAAAACTAGTTTATCGACTTGCTAAAGATAAATTTAATCATGAATTTATGTTTATAACGGATTATCCTGCAGAAAAAAGAGGTTTTTACCATATGCGTGATGAAAATGGTGTATTACAAGGATTTGATTTGATTTGGCGTGGTGTTGAAATAACATCTGGTGCTCAAAGAGAACATCGTTATTCTAATTTAAGTAAAAATGCCAAAGAAAAAGGATTAGGAGAGGATGTCAAGTTTTATCTTGAATTCTTTAAATATGGATGTCCTCCACATGGTGGATTTGCTATTGGAATTGATCGTATTACAATGTTACTTTTGAATATACCAACGATTAAAGAATCAATGTTTTTATTCCGTGGTCCAAATAGATTAACTCCATAGATATTAGTTTTTTTAATGATTTATGATATAATTAAAATGGTGATGAATATGAAATATATTGGCATTATGCTATTACTTGTTTTTCTTGTTGTTATTAGTATAATTTATTATAATACAATGCTAAAAAAAGAAAATGGTATTAAAAATGCTTTATCTTCTCTTGATGTCATGTTTAAAAGGCGAAATGATTTAATTGGAAATCTGGTTTCAGTTGTTAAAGGATATATGAAATATGAAAGTAAAACTTTAGAAAGGCTTATTTCAGCAAGATTAAATTATAATAATATAAAAGATGCTTTTGCTATTAGTGATTCAATTAGTAATGATATAAAAAGTGTTTTAGCTCTTGGAGAAAGTTATCCAGAGTTAAAGGCTAATGAACAATTTTTATCTTTGCAAAATGCTTTAGTAGAAGCAGAAGAATTAATTAGCGCAGGAAGAAGAACATATAATGCTCATGTAACTAATTTCAATAATTTTATTTCTTTTTTTCCAAATCTTATTTTTGCAAAACTTTTTAATTTTCATAAATATGCTTTATTTAATATAAATGAAGAATTAAAAAAGGGTAGAATATATTATGAAAACGAAAAGTGATTTTATTGATTTTTACCAGCATGGTGGAAAGAAGATTTTAAAGGATGCATATTATAAAGATAAAGCGAGTTATCAAAAAGCGATTAAGAAGTGTATATTTTATCAATTATTAATTTTGGTAATTATTATAATTAATATTTTATTTTTCAATAGGATTTTTAATGAATATATAATGTTTATTACCTTATTGACTGAAATTATTTTATTCTTTTTATTTTTAATAATTAACATTCGTTTGATATATAAAGAAAAGAAAAAGGCAATTTATTTAATTAATGAAGATATTTACCTTTATGTAGTTTCCTATTTTTCACCAAATGATTATATTTGTGAACCTGAGACTGAACTTGCAGTAAGTGAATTTAATAAAATGGGGCTATTTAATCTAAATTTATTAAATTATCGTGGGTGTAATTTTACTGCCTCAAGTTATTTAGGGAAAAAATTTATTTATTGTGATGTAACTCTTTATGATTTAGTAGAAAGAATTAAACACGATAGTTATTATGATAATGTTGAAAACATTAAATATATTATTAATTATCATTATCAAGATCAAATTAATATTTTTAATGGACTATATTATGAAACTGAAATATCACACGATAATTATAACTACATTTATTTAATACCTAATAATATAAGCGACAAATTTGTTAAAAAAAATATTTTACATTATATTTCTTATAAGGGATATAGAATTGAATTAGAAAATTTACAAATTAGTCAAAAATATTGCGTTTATTCATTTGATGAAATAAGATCAAGATATATTTTGTCACTTACTTTAATGGAAAAAATTAATGAATTAGATAAATTGCTTCCTAATAAAAAATATTTAGTATTTAAAAAAGATGGAAGAGTTGGAATATATATTGATAATTTTAGTATTGAAAAACTGAAAATGAAGTCATTTAATATTCATAAAGAAATATCTCTTGATTATCTATTAAGTTGGTTTAATATTGTTAAAAAAATATTTCAAATAAGTTTATTGTTCGATGAAAAAAATAAAACATCCAAAGATAATTAATGGATGTTTTTTTTCTATTATGGTGCCTGCCAAGGGACTCGAACCCTTACATCTTTTGGATATACGATTTTGAGTCGTACGCGTCTACCA
>AUXO017941866.1_pt1 | contig 23785 bp, 20 predicted proteins | sample 768731 | NCBI WGS metagenome assembly AUXO01 (sample SAMN02715735, study PRJNA202380) | gut metagenome | biome: sheep rumen | host: Ovis aries | place: New Zealand: Palmerston North | reverse complement strand
TACATTGCTCTCAAAGCAAGAGATTCAGAATATTGTTGAAATCGCTGGTACAGACGAGTGGGCTCCTGAGGCACAAATTGCTACATCTGTGATTACCGACCGCAAGTTGCTCGAAGGTTTGAACACTGTAATATTCCCATTTGAGACAACTGATGCAGAACTTGGTGCAACTACCGTACTTGCTTACACAGGTACTACAGTAGAAGCTGACGGTTTGACCTTCAACTTCCAGAAGGTTGCTCCTGTTGACGGTGTTGTTACATTGCAAGCTAACACTCCATACGCTGTATTCGTTGCCGCTGATCAAACAGAAAACTTGACATTCGGAACAAAGAACATCAATCCTGGTGGTGGATGGTATAATGAATGTGTAACAGATGACCCGAACGATCAATTCGACTTCAGAGGTACTTATAGCGAATGGAAGAAGGGTGAAAGTCCTATCGGTGACAAAGACTATATTGCTGGTAAAGAGAGATTCGTTAAAGCATCTGGTGGCAACCGTCTCCAAGCTTATCGTGCATACTTGCAATTTGTTGGTACAGAAGAGCCTGCAAATGTAGCATTCAACTTCGGTGGTTTCGTTGTTGACGGTATCGAGGCAGTTGAACTCCTGAACAACCTCTCTGGCAACATCTACAACCTCAATGGTCAGAAACTCCAGAAGGCACAGAAGGGTATCAACATTGTCAATGGCAAGAAAGTATTGGTTAAGTAATTAAACGATAATACATATTTTAATTATGAAGAAAACATATTTTGTACCAGAGACCACGCTAACAAGCGTAGAGATCGAGAGTTTACTCCAGAATCTGAGTCAAGATCCCAATGATCCTAACCACTGGTCACAAGGTGGTGTTGGCGACAATGACCAAAATCCTCCAGCAGGTGATGATGTTGAAGGTCGTGCCAAAGGCATCAGCGTTTGGGACGAGTAAAATGAAAAGAAAGAGATTTTTATAAAAATCTTCCATAAGCAAGAGGGGCAGGTTCATCAATGACCTGCCCCTTTTACGTTAACCTACGTAAAAAACAAAAGAAAAATGATGGATTATCAAACATTTTTCCTTATTTTTGCAAAAAGTAAAAACATATACTAACTTTTATAAAAGCAAAGGATTATTATGACACAAATGATTTTGGATATTGGTGACCACACCATGATTCCCGAACTGAAAAAAATATTGAAACGCATTAGTGGCATTGATAAAATACAAGTTATCAGAGACACGAATAGAAAAAAGACTAATAGAGACACATTTATAAACGATTTTCGTGAAGCTGTTGGTCAAGCAAAAGATTTCAAAGAAGGTAAAATAGAATTTGGTACATGGGAGGAAATGATAAATGAATTATGAATTTCGGCCCTCTCCCGCATTTATTAAAGCCATCAAGTCTTTATCAAAACGCTATCCATCATTGAAAAATGATCTTATAGAAATACGAAAAAGTATTGAGGAAAATCCTTTTCAAGGAATTGATTTAGGAGGTGGATTGCGAAAAATTCGCATGAGCATTAAAAGCAAAGGAAAAGGTAAGGCTGGTGGGGCAAGAATTATAACTTTCAACATCATCATTTCAAGTAATGATATGATAATAGCCCTTGTTTACATATACGATAAAGCCGATGTTTCAAGTGTAAAAAATGAGACAATGAGAAAAATTGTAAGAGACATGGGACTTAAATAATTGGATAATTGCGTGAAAATCATTCACAACAGATTTATACCGTTCAAGAAGTATGAGGCCATCAATTTGTTTGGCATTCTCTTCTGTCGAAAAGGAGCAACCATTACAGCAGATGTCATTCAGCATGAGCGCATTCATACGAAGCAGATGCTGGAGTTGTTTGTAGTGGGCTTTTACGTGTGGTATGTGGTGGAATGGTTAATACGACTTCCCATGAAGGGTCGTGCATATTCTAATATCTCTATGGAAAGGGAAGCATACGACCACATGTATGACCCCAACTACTTACTAAAACGCAAGCCCTACGCATGGGTGAAATATTTAAGAAGAAGCAAGAAGTAAGAAGCAAGAGATTAGGACTCAATAGTTTTTTCATAGGAGGAGAGATTGAACATAGATGAATGTGTTTGTGTTCAATGTCGATTAATAATCATTCTGTACAGAAAAATGCCGTTAGGCATCAGATGTCAGTAGCCAGCCATACAGGTCTGCCGTCAGGTAGACCGAAATGGCTGGTTAAAAGGTCGGGAAGAGAAAAAGCCTGCCATAGGTAGGCAATATGCCTATTGGTGTCCCCTACCTATGGCAGGGTATTCCGTTTGCTGCATCCTCTATCCCAGCCATTTCGCCATACCTATCGGCACGGCTGTATGGCTGGCTACTGACATCTAATGCCTACGGCATTTCCCTCAATCGTGACAAATAAATCGAGATTAATTATCAATTATGAATTATGAATTGTCAATTATGAATCTTCCTCCCCTATGAAAAATCTATTGATCCAAGATTAACCTTTCTATAACAATCATTCATTCAAAAAGACTAAGAATGATAGGATTTAAGGATACCAGGAACTAACGACTCTGAAAGAGTCGCCCAATACATATATGGGCTACTCCTTCAGAGTGTATGTTACTTCAGAATAATTCCTCCCATAGGTTGGATTGTGACTTTTGCCTCACCTTTCTTATTGACTTTCAACGTCTTCAAGGAAGATGTAGGAAGGATTTCGCCTGTTTTTTTTGGTTCATCCACATAATAACTCACGGTCTTACCTGCAAACATCGGAAGTTGAAGAGTAAGCGACAAAGGCTTGTCAGTACCATTGATACCACCCACATACCATTTATTTCCCGTACGACGGGCAATCACTGCATAGCGAGTAGGATAGCCATCGATGAAACGAGTCTCATCCCATGAGGTAGGAATCTGTCGGAGGAAGTCAAGTTCAAACTGAGGAAGTTCTTGGAGGTTATTCGGTTGCATGGCAATGCAATTCACGCTACACTGGTTGGTGATGGCAGTTGCCATTTCGAAGACATCCGACGTGAATCGCTGGTGACGACTCTTGTTATCCTTACTCAGATAGCGGTTCATGATCACACCACCCCAATCGAAGGCACCCACAGCATTTCTGGAGAAGGGATGCATCGCCATCTCAAAACCCTCTTTCTTGGCATGGTAATCGGTAAAGTACACATTCTCTGAAGCCAAAGCTCCTTCGCTACCCACATAATTGGGGTACATCCGTTCCCATCCACGCGGTAACGTACATCCGTGGAAAATCACCTGCAAGCCGTAGTCGTTAGCATCACTGAGAATATCCTCATAAAGACGCATCGTTTCCTGCTTGTCTCCACCAAAGAAATCCACCTTGATACCCTTCACGCCAATATTCTGCATCCACGACATGTATTTCTTACGTGTAATGGAATTGTTCATCACGTTACGAGGTCCTTGTGGTGCATCATTCTCAAAGCCATTGGAACTGAACCAAAGCATCAGATGAACACCCTTAGATTGCGCATACTCAGACAGTTTCTCTATCTTCTCACGACCAATCTGCGTGTCCCACCAATTATCCACCAACGTATATTCATATCCTTGGGCAGCAGCAAGATCGATAAACTTCACCTGGTCATCATAATTAATCGAATTGTCTTGCCATATAAGCCAGCTCCACGTATATCGTCCAGGTTGGTATTGAGTGGAAGGCTCGTAAAGAGGAGTGACGAAATCAAAGGCGACAGTGGTTTCCACGATGGGCTTCAAACTATTGCCCACGGTTATCGTGCGCCAAGGCGTTTCACCAGGAAGCGTAATGCCAGCGCTCTCAGAACCAAAGCCATTGTTTTCTCCAGGTTGCGGATAAGCAATGGTATAGCCTTTGCCCGCCTCATAGTCGCTGAGGCGAGAGCCACAGTAAGCACTGCTCACACCAGTCTCGCTGATGAGGAGCCAGTGGTTTGAGAGTTGTGGCGATGCCACAACAGACGGGACAGATGACGAGACAGATGACGGAACACGGAAGAGACAAGGGAAGGTATAACCCACACCAAACTTAGACTTCTGGTTCATGGGAGCATCAGCCTCATACTCCTCCTCATAGCTTGGTTTGGTACGCTCCCACCCCGTCATTGGCGTAATCTGTGGACACAGGAACGTGCGTGTCTCATCGGGCATGTTAAACGCCGTAGCTTCACCATACACGACGGCACATTTAGGATTGTTGTTTGGTCCTCTCTCCAACTGATATTTAAATGCCACATCATTGTCTTTCACGCAAAAGACAATGCTCATGGGAATCTTTGACTCCGTTGCAAAACTGACTTTCAACTGATTAGCCACCACCGCAACACTTGAAAACTTAGAGCGAGAGAGCAGGTAAGCATAGCGCAAAGTATCCCGTTTCTCGTCAGGCAGCATCTTCAAGCCTTTCGTGAAATCCCCGACGTTGGTTTTCAATCCAAGAGAGGAAGGCTTCAACAGTTCTTGACCATCATATTTCACACCATACGTAGCCTTACCATCATTGCAAGCGACGGTTACTACAAGTCGTCCATCTGGTGAAGACACCACTTTTTCGTCTGCCAAAACAGAGACAGACAGGAGGAACGCCAAAGATAAAAATATTTTTCTCATATTTGTTATTGATTCAAGTTTCTCTACGCTCAACTACTTTGTAGTTCAGGAGTTTCAAGGAGTTAAGGAGTAAAGACAATACTTAAAGCGGTTTATATTCCACAAAAGCCTCCATTGCCTCATAACAAGCAAGACCCAGATGGTCGTACAAGTCGGCAGTACCACGGTTTCTATCTTCCGCACGTTGCCAGAACAGACGTTCGTCATTGCCCAAGAAAGGAGCACTCTCCATCTGCGACTGATGTTTCAAGATTGCATTACGCTTAGCCCTTAGTTCCTCCGGACTCATAGGCACACACATCTCAATGTTCTCGATTTCCCATTCTGCCCATGCGCCACGGTACATCCAGATGCGGCAATCCTTCAGCCACTCTGCACCGGCATTCTTTTCCTCGTCGATAGCAGCAAGTACAGCATCCGTACACTTACGGTGCGTACCGTGCGGATCAGCAAGGTCACCAGCCACATATATCTGATGAGGTTGGATTTTAGAAATCAAATCCTGTACAATGCGCACATCCTTCTCGCCCATCGGCAATTTCTCGATTTTACCACTCTCATAGAAAGGTAAGTCCAAGAAATGCACCCTACTGAGCGGAATATGATTGAAGGTGCTTGCCGTGCGAGCCTCTCCCCTACGAATCAATCCCTTGATAGTCAGGATGTCATGTGTATCCATGTCGCCCTCCTTTTTAGAAGCGAGGAACGACTTGATTTCCTCATATTTCTTAGTAATGACCTTGTCTTCAGAGTTACCGAATAGTTGATTGAAGCCATTGATAAAGTGCATGAAACGAGTCACCTCCTCGTCGCCTACCGCAATGTTTCCACTCGTTTCGTAAGCCACATGCACCTCATGTCCTTGCGACACCAGGCGTTGGATGGTACCTCCCATCGAAATAACATCATCATCAGGATGGGGAGAGAACACCAACACACGCTTGGGGAAAGGTGTGGCACGTTCGGGACGATAAGTATCGTCAGCCTCTGGCTTACCGCCAGGCCATCCCGTTATAGTATGTTGCAAATCATTAAATATCTTGATGTTGGCATTATAGGCAGAACCATACAAAGCCAACAATTCACTCAATCCATTTTCGTTATAATCCTTGTTGGTAAGTTTGAGGATAGGCTTTCCCGTCAGCTGGCACAACCATACCAAGGCTGAACGGACAAGCTTATCTGTCCAGTTACACGATTTCACCAACCAAGGATGAACGATGCGAGTGAGGCGTGAAGCCGCAGCCAAGTCGATGACCACGTGCGCATCATTATGAGTCTGTAAGAAAGAAGCAGGAATGGCATCAGTGATAGACCCTTCCACCGTCTTGCGGATGATGTCAGCCTTCTCCTCACCCCAAGCCGTCAGGAACACCTTACGAGCCGAGAGGATGGTAGAGATACCCATCGTGATAGAACAAGGAGGCACAGGTTCGTTGGTACCGAAGCTCATGGTCATTTCCTCCCTTGACGTTGGATCAATCAAGATGATGCGCGACGTACTGGAAAGACCAGATCCAGGTTCGTTGGTAGCAATGTTTCCGATACGACCGATACCCAGCAACATCACGTCAATACCGCCGAAAGTCTTGATACGTTGTTCATATCGTCTGCAATATTGCTGTACTTCTTCTTGTGGAATCGTTCCGTCGGGTGAGAAAATATTCTGTGGCTCGATGTCAACGAAGTTTAGGAAGCGTTCACGCAATTGGTTAATAGCACTGTGTTGGGCTGTTGGGGATAGGGGAAAATACTCGTAGGCGTTAAAAACCACCACGTTGTTAAAGCTCAGATTATTTTCCTTGTGACGTCTAATCAACTCGTCAAATACAGGCGTTAGAGAGTTTCCAGTACCCATTCCCAACACGCAATAATTTCCCACACGTTGTTTCAGTCTAATCTCATCCTCAATAACATCGGCAACACTCTTTACAGCGTCCTCTATCTTGGGGAAAATATCTGTGGGAACCTTCTCTAACCTTGTGATTTCCGAGCGTTCTATAGCCGTTTTAGGCTTATAGAACTCCTCGGGAATCTTATTTAAAACAATCTGAGAACTCAGATTTAGTCTCATAAATTATTCTTTTCTATATCTTTAAAATATTTATATGTACCAACCTTCAATTCATCAGTAGCAGCCTCATCACATACGATGATGCCATGCTGATGCATTTGCAAGGCGCTGATAGTCCACATTTGGCAAACGCCACCCTCTACGGCTGCCTGCAAGGCACGAGCCTTATGGTGTCCGTTAACCAGAATCATGACCTCACGAGCATCCATTACAGTACCTACGCCAACGGTGAGTGCCAGCTTTGGCACCTTGTTGATGTCGTTGTCAAAGAAACGACTGTTGGCAATGATGGTGTCTGTAGTCAAAGTTTTCACACGTGTACGAGAAGACAGAGAACTTCCAGGCTCATTGAAGGCGATGTGTCCGTCAGGACCAATGCCACCAAGGAACAAGTCAATGCCACCTGCTTCCTTGATCATTTCCTCGTAATGAGCGCACTCAGCTTCCAAGTCCTCAGCGTTGCCATTGAGGATATGAATGTTCTCTTTGGGGCAGTCGATATGATCAAACAAGTTGCGAGCCATGAAAGAATGGTAGCTCTCAGGATGCTCTTCTGGCAATCCCACGTACTCGTCCATGTTGAATGTCAACACGTTCTTGAACGACACACGTCCTTCCCTGTTAGCCTTAACCAGCTCTGCATACATTCCCTCTGGTGAAGAACCAGTAGGAAGACCAAGTACAAACTTGTGGTCTGGCGTTGGTTTAAACTCGTTGATTCTTTTAATCACATGCTCTGCTGCCCACTTAGACATCTGCGCATAATTCGGTTCGATAATTACTCTCATCTTAATTTTGTGTTATGTTAATAAAAAAACTATGCAAAGATACATTATTCATTGGTGACAGCAAAAAAAACACTTGTTTTTTTTCATAAAAAAAACGCCTTCACTCACGTGCAGACGTTTATTCTTTGACGTTTTGGTACATTCTTTAGAGTAGTTATGCTTCGAAAATCAATCTTAATTTTTGCAAAAGTAGCAATGAAATTGATATAAATCAAAGTTTTTGCCTATTTTTAACAAAATTAATTACGCAAACGTTTACGTTACAAATACCTCAACATAACGTTTACAACCCGTAGAGATATGGTTTAGCAAAGCCAAAGATAAGGTTTGCAAAGCCTAAAGATAAGCTCTGTCAAGACCGTCTGTCATCTACCTAAATCATGAAAATAGGAAATAATCTACATTATTTATAAGAATTATTTTCGTAAGACAGAAAATATCAGTAACTTTGCCCTTCAAAAACCAAAGAGAAATGACTCAACCCATTATCATTGCTGGTCCTTGTGTAATAGAATCAGAAGAATTGCTGGACACCGTTGCCCAAGAATTATGTAGAATCAACAAGAAGTTTGGCACGGATATTGTATTTAAGTCTTCGTTTGACAAAGCCAACCGCACGTCTATTCATTCATTCCGAGGCCCTGGCATTGAGAGAGGATTGCAAATGCTTGCAGACATCAAGGAGAAATACGGTCTGAGGGTATTGACAGACATTCATGAGAGTTGGCAGGCAGAAGCGGTGGGAAAGGTATGCGATGTCATTCAGATTCCCGCATTCCTATGCAGGCAGACTGACTTGTTGGTTGCCGCTGCCCGTACGGGTAAGACCGTGAACATCAAAAAGGCTCAATTCCTCAGCGGAAGAGACATGAGATACCCCGTAGAGAAAGCCTTGGATGCCGGTGCAAAGGAAGTATGGCTGACAGAACGGGGAAATTCTTTTGGTTACAACAATTTAGTGGTTGATTTCAGGAACATCCCTGACATGAAAGAAATTGTGCCTAACGTCATCATGGATTGTACTCATAGCGTGCAACGTCCAGGTGCTGGCGAAGGAAAGACGAGTGGAGACCGCAAATTCGTTCCCGCTATGGCTCTTGCAGCCAAGGCTTTTGGTGCCACGGGTTATTTTTTCGAGGTACATCCCACTCCCGACCAAGGCTTAAGCGACGGTCCTAACATGTTGGAACTTGACCGTTTGGAGCCATTGATTGAAAAATTATTATGAAGGAAGATATAAGTAAGAATTATCACGTAAGGAAATATGCAGAGCAATGTCTTCGTGAAGAAGCGGAGGCGATACTCGACTTGATACCTCAATTAGACCATCATTTCGACAAAGCTGTGGAAATGATGTATCAATGCAGGGGAAAAGTGATTGTAACTGGCGTGGGAAAGAGTGGGAACATTGGTGCCAAGATAGCGGCAACACTCGCTTCTACGGGAACGCCAGCTTTCTTCGTTAATCCCTTGGATGTTTACCACGGCGATTTGGGTGTCATTACTCCCGACGATATCGTGTTGGCATTGAGCAATTCAGGGCAGACAGATGAACTGTTGCGCTTTATCCCCATCGTATTGCACATGAATGTGCCCATTATCAGCATGAGTGGAAACAGTCATTCACTACTTGCCAAATACAGCAACGCCCATATCAGAGTGAAGGTGAAAAAAGAAGCCTGCCCTCTCAACCTTGCTCCAACGAGCAGTACAACGGCTATGCTGGCAATGGGTGACGCTTTGGCTATCGCCTTGATGGAGGTGAGAAACTTCCAGCCGCAAGACTTCGCACATTTCCATCCCGGCGGGGAACTGGGAAAGCGACTGCTCACTACGGCTTCAGACGTGATGCGCACAGACGACCTTCCCATTATCCCACAAGACATGCACTTGGGCGAGGCTATCATCCATGTAAGCAAGGGGAAACTGGGATTGGGAGTATCTCTCGAAGATGGTAAAGTGATTGGCTTGATTACTGACGGCGACATTCGTAGGGCTATGGAGAAATGGCAAGCACAATTTTTCGACAAGACGGTCAGCGATATCATGACCCGACAGCCCAAGACGGTGTTGCCCAATACGAAAATCACGGAAATACAACGTATCATGCATCGATATAAAGTACACACCGTATTGGTGGTGGACGAAGAGAAACGCCTTTTAGGGGTAGTAGATCATTATAGTTGTATGATATAATTGACGACAAATGAAAGAAATTAGACAGAAAGGCTTATGGATTCTTGTCTTCCTGGCAATGAATCTTCATACGATGGCTCAGACATCAGACTCTCTCATTGTCAATGAGCTGCGGAAAGAGGGAATCAAGTTTTCCTCAAACAATTCCGTGATTCTATTGATGAGTGGGCAAGAGAAGTTTGATGATATGTTTCAAGCCATTCGCCACGCCAAAAGTTCTGTTCACTTGGAATACTTCAACTTCAGAAACGACTCCATTGCCAGGTGTCTCTTTGAACTCTTGGAAGAGAAAGCACAGGAGGGCGTGGAGATAAGAGCGATGTTTGACGCATTCGGAAACGCCTCTAACAACCAGCCTCTCAAACGCCGACACCTCAAGGCGATAAGGGCGAAGGGTATTGAAATCGTGAAATACGATCCGCTCAATTTCCCTTGGATTAACCACGTATGGGCAAGAGACCACCGAAAGATTGTCATCATTGACGGGCAGATTGCTTATACGGGCGGCATGAACGTTGCCGATTACTACATAAAAGGAACAAAACAAGTAGGTACTTGGCGAGACATGCATTGCAGAATTGAGGGTGACGAGGTGAATGAGTTGCAAAAGATATTCCTGCGAATCTGGAACAAGGAAACCAAACAGAATGTACACGGAGCCAAATACTACCGTGGAATCAAGACACCAGAATATTTCACGGGATTGAAAAAGGACACGTGCGAAACAGCAGGCAAGAAAATGGTTGGTATCATCAACCGTGAGCCTCGCACAAGCAATGCGATTATCCGCAAGTTCTATACAGATGCCATCAATCTTGCACAAGACAGCATCAAACTCATCAATCCCTACCTGACGTTAAACCGACAGTTGAAGAAAGCATTGAAGAATGCGGTGAAAAGAGGGGTGAAAGTGGAGATCATGGTTTCAACCCATAGTGACATTCCCTTAACTCCCGACTGTGTGTTTTATAACGTACACAAGCTCATGAAGAAAGGAGTAAACGTCTGGATGTATCGTCCAGGCTTTCACCATACGAAAGTCATCATGGTTGACGGGAGATTCTGCACCGTGGGAAGTGCCAATCTCAACGCCCGAAGCCTCAATTGGGATTACGAAGAGAATGCAGTCATCGTTGACCCTTGCACCACGGCTGAACTGAGTAATATGTTTGATGCCGACAAGAAAGACTCATTCAAACTAACAGAAGAAACATGGGACCAATTCCGCACACCTTGGAATAAGTTTGTGGGATGGTTTGCCCATCTACTCACGCCATTCCTGTAAAACGGAATGTGTAAACGCATTAAGTATTCATCATAAAAACACGTCATCAATTGGAACGACCAAAATTTGCCATTATAGATCCCAACACGTTAGCGGCTATGGGATTGCGACAGATACTGCAAAACGTAGTACCGATTATTGAGATTGACACCTTCGGCTCATTCGCTGAACTGGTATCTACTCATTACGACAATTACGTTCATTATTTCGTGTCCATGCATCTTGTGTTGGAAAACCGTGCGTTCTTCCTTGAACGCCGTCATAAGACCATCGTCCTGACCACGTCTATGAGTCCTAATTCCCAACTGAGTGACTTCCATAGCATCTGCGTGAATGTACCCGAGAAACAACTCATACGTTCGTTACTGATCTTACAGCAACATGCACACGGAAATGGCAGGAACATGCCTCCAATGAGCAATGCTCAAGAAAACGTGTTGAGCGACAGGGAAATAGAAGTGCTGTCATTAATCGTACAAGGATTCATCAACAAGGAAATAGCCAATCAATTAAATATAAGTATCACCACTGTGATTACGCATAGAAAGAATATCATGGACAAACTGGGGGTGAAAAGTGTTTCGGCATTGACAATCTATGCTGTCATGCACGGATATGTTGACATTAATAAAATATAGACATGAACAAGAAAAAAAATACATCTATCCAAATGATAGCAGACTTTGAGGGAGATATCTCACATTTACTGGGTGAGAAATTTGATGGTGAGCTGCCCATTCTTGCCACAAGAGACATGGTGGCTTTCCCCGGGGTTATCAATCCCATCATCATCGGGCGCAAAAGCAGTACCAATCTCATCAAGCAAGCAAACAAGAATCCAGAAATGGTGTTTGCCGTGATTTGCCAAAAAAACAGGGAGGTAAACAATCCCAATCAAGAAGACTTATATGAATATGGTGTGTTTGCCAAACTCACACGTATCTTGGAAATGCCTGGACACGATGGAATGCTGACCGCCATCGTACAGTCGTTGGGACGTTGCAAACTGGTGGAGCTTACTGACGATGAGCCTTACCTGAAAGGTATCATCGAAAGTGCTCCCGAAGAGATTCCCGCAAAAAACGACAAGGTTTTCAGAACTGCCATTGAGGACTTGCGCAAACAAACGCAGATTTACATTCATGCCAACGAGGAGATTCCCGATGAGTCAGAATTTGCTTTACGCAACATTCACAATGAGGTGTTGTCGCTCAACTATATCTGTACCGTCATGCCTTTCACCGTAGGCGACAAGATGAAGATGTTACGCTCCGACTCTCTCTTTGAGCGGGTCATCGTATGTCTTAAAGTTCTGAACAAGGAGATTCAACTTTTAGAGATACATCATAACATCGTTTCCAAGACAAGGGAAGAAATTGATGAGCAACAACGTGAATACTTCCTCCAGCAACAAATCAAGAACATCAAGGAAGAATTGGGGAATGGCGAAGGTTCACCTGAACGTCATGAACTGGAAGAAAAGGCACTGCACAAGAAATGGCCAGAGGATGTGCAAACTACCTTCTACAAGGAATTGGATAAGTTGGACATTCTGAACCCACAAGGTCCAGAATATAGCGTACAACTCAATTACCTGCAAACGATGGTAAACCTGCCTTGGAACGAGTTTACGAAAGATGACCTTGACTTGAAACGTGCTCAACGAATACTGAACAAAGACCATTACGGAATGGAAAAAGTGAAGGAAAGAATCCTTGAGTACATTGCCGTATTACAACTGCGTGGTGACTTGAAGTCGCCTATCATCTGTCTGTATGGTCCTCCAGGAGTGGGTAAGACCTCTTTGGGAAAGAGCATTGCCGAAGCCTTGAAGCGCAAGTATGTGAGAATCAGTCTTGGCGGATTGCACGATGAAAGTGAGATTCGTGGTCACAGACGTACCTATATAGGAGCAATGCCTGGCAGAATCATCAAGAGCATCCAGAAGGCAGGTTCTTCTAATCCTGTCTTTATCTTGGACGAGATTGACAAGATTACGCAAAACACCATTAACGGCGATCCTTCGTCTGCCCTTTTGGAAGTGTTGGATCCCGAACAGAACAATGCTTTCCACGACAACTATCTTGACGTGGATTACGATTTGTCTAAAGTGCTTTTCGTAGCTACTGCCAACGACTTGAACACGATTCCTCGTCCCCTACTCGACCGTATGGAAATCATCGAACTCAGCGGTTATACCACGGAAGAGAAAATCGAGATTGCCAAAAGACATCTCATTCCCAAGGAACTTGAAAACAATGGGTTGAAGAAGATGGAGACCACTCCCACATTCACCAAGACTGCCATCGAGAAAATCATCGAGCAATACTCACGTGAAAGTGGTGTTCGCCAGTTGGAGAAGCAAATCAACAAAGCATTGAGAAAGTTGGCTTTCCTGAGAGCTCGTGACGGAGAGTTGCCTTATACCAAGATTACGCCCGATGAAATCAAGAATCTTCTTGGTAAGCCTCCTTATTATCGTGACATTTACCAAGGCAACGACTATGCTGGCGTGGTAACGGGCTTGGCTTGGACAAGTGTAGGCGGAGAAATCTTATTTATCGAGACCTCTCTCTCCAAGGGAAAGGCTGGAAAGCTTACGCTCACGGGTAATTTGGGTGAGGTGATGAAGGAGTCTGCCGTCATTGCTTTGGAATACGTGAAGGCTCACGTTGACATCTTGGGCATTGACTATCGCATCTTCGACCAATGGAACATCCACATTCACGTACCGGAAGGGGCAACTCCAAAAGATGGACCGTCGGCTGGTATCACCATTGCCACATCTATCGCATCGGCTCTTACCCAACGCAAAGTTCGTAAGAACACGGCAATGACTGGTGAGATAACGCTTCGTGGAAAGGTATTGCCTGTAGGTGGTATCAAAGAGAAAATCTTGGCTGCCAAACGTGCAGGAATCACCGACATCATGATGTGCAAGGACAACAAGAAGGATATTGACGAAATCCCAGAGGTTTACCTCAAAGGCGTAACGTTCCACTATGTGGAGAACGTGAAAGACGTATGGGACTTTGCCCTTACCGACGAAATCGTGGCGCATCCCATTGAGTTGAAGGTTGAGGAAGAGAAGAAAAAGAAATAATCATATCAGGCAGATATACTACATGACATTTGAACTGCAACATACTGACAACGCATCTGATGCAAGGGCAGGATTGATTACCACTGCTCACGGACAAATCAAGACTCCCATCTTCATGCCCGTAGGCACCTGTGGATCTGTGAAAGGTGTTCACTTTGAGGAATTGCGCCAACAAGTGAAAGCTCAAATCATCTTGGGCAACACCTATCACTTGTATCTGCGACCAGGATTGGAGGTGCTGAAAGCGGCTGGTGGTCTTCATGATTTTAACGGTTGGGAACGTCCTATACTTACCGACTCTGGCGGCTTTCAGGTTTTTTCGTTGACGGGAATCAGAAAGCTGAAAGAGGAAGGTTGTGAATTTCGTTCGCACATCGATGGTTCCAAACATATCTTCACGCCTGAAAACGTGATGGATACGGAGCGTATCATTGGCGCAGACATCATGATGGCTCTCGACGAATGCCCTCCTGGAAAGAGCGATTACCAATATGCGAAAAACAGCCTGGGACTGACGCAACGATGGTTGGACAGATGTATCAAACGTTTCAATGAGACCCAACCTCTATATGGATACGAACAGAGTTTGTTCCCTATCGTACAAGGATGTACGTATAAAGACCTTCGACAAGAAGCGGCTAAATATGTAGCTGACAAAGGGGCTGACGGTAACGCCATCGGTGGACTTGCAGTAGGCGAACCTACGGAAGTGATGTATGAGATGATAGAGGTGGTCAATGACATCTTGCCTAAAGACAAGCCTCGTTACTTGATGGGAGTGGGAACTCCACAAAACATCATGGAGGCTATTGAAAGGGGCGTGGATATGTTTGATTGCGTCATGCCTACACGTAATGGACGCAACGCCATGCTCTTTACTTATCATGGCACGATGAACATGCGCAATAAGAAATGGGAGATGGATTTCTCACCTATCGACCCAGACGGTTGCGATGTTGACCGTATCTACACCAAGGCTTACCTTCATCATTTGTTTAAGGCTCAAGAACTGTTGGCTATGCAGATTGCCAGCATTCACAACTTGGCTTTTTACCTGCGATTGGTTACGGATGCGCGTCAACATATCATCAATGGTGATTTCGTTACGTGGAAGAAATCTGTCATCAATCAATTAGGACAAAGGATATAAACACCGCACGGAGGAATGGAAAAGAACTATCAAAAATGGTTTAGAAATGCCGCTGATGCAATGAAACGTGGCTACGCTCAAGCAAAAAAGCTTTGGGCTATGCTGTGCGATAAACTGCAATGGCTTGTCCCCGTGTTTAGTTGGCTGGGGAAGAAACTCAGTTTCCTCCATCCACGCAACTACATACAGATTCTCGACTGGTACATTATCAAGAAGTTCATTGGTACTTATTTCTATTCCATCATCTTGATTATCTCCATCTCTATCGTCATTGACGTGAATGAGAACTTGGCAAAGTTCACCGAATACCATGCGCCCCTCAAAGCCATCGTCTTCGACTATTACATGAACTTCGTGCCTTATTTTGCCAACTTGTTCAGTCCGTTGTTTGTCTTCATTGCCGTTATCTTCTTCACGTCTAAGTTGGCTGGCAACTCTGAAATCATCTCTATGCTGGCTGCCGGTGTTTCCTTCAAACGCCTCATGAAGCCTTATATGCTTTCATGTGTACTTATCTCTATGCTCTCTTTTTATCTCAGTGCATACGTCATTCCTCATGGTACGGTGATAAGACAAAACTTTGAGTCTATCTACAAGAACAAGAAGAAAATCATGATGGCAGACAACGTGCAGTTACAAGTGGGACAAGGAGTAATTGCTCATATACAACACTATGACAACGACCTGAAAAGAGGCTACGGATTCATCCTCGATAAGTTTGAGAACAAGAAGTTGGTCAGTCACATGACTGCCATGGAAATCCAATACGACACCATCTCTGATTCTAAGTATCACTGGAAAGCTCGCAATTGGAAAATCCGACAGTTCAAAGGCTTACGAGAATATATCACGAGTGGGATGCAGAAAGATACGGTCATCATGATGGAGCCTACCGACCTGGTGTATTCAAAAGGACAGCAAGAAACGTTTACCAGTCCAGAACTGAAGGAGTATATATCCAAACAGATAGATCGTGGAAGTGGCAACATTGCGCAATACCAAGTGGAATACCATAAGCGCATCGCCACATCCTTTGCCTCATTCATCCTTACCATCATCGGTCTGTCCCTGTCTTCCCGAAAGCGGAAAGGAGGAATGGGACTGTACTTAGGTATAGGCTTGGCATTAAGTTTCAGTTATATCATGCTGCAAACGATATCCTCTACCTTCGCCATCAATGCCAATGCGTCACCGATGCTGGCTGCATGGATACCGAATATGATATTTGCCGTAATTGCCTATTTCTGCTATCGCAAAGCACCGAATTAAGATGGAAGATGGAGGAATTTTGATGGTGGATGTGAGCAACAAAGTTGCGGAAGGAATGAGGATGGAAAGAAGTACATCTTCCATCAAAACTTCATCACTGCACATCATGCACTACATCATCCATCGTAACTCATCCATCAAACATCAAAACTTCTTCACTGTGCAAAGCGCACTACATCATCCATCGTAACTCATCCATCAAACATCATAACTTCTTCACTGCGCAAAGCGCACTACATCAACCTTCGTAATTCATCCATCATACATCAAAACAATGTTTTTCGACGAATTAGATTTAAGCGACAATATCCTTGATGCACTCTACGACATGCACTTTGAAAAGTGTACACCCATACAAGAGAAATGTATCCCAGAGATTCTGCAAGGCAACGACGTGTTAGGTATCGCTCAAACGGGTACAGGCAAGACTGCCGCCTACCTGTTGCCCATCCTTTCATTATTAGATAAAGGTGGATTCCCTAAGAATGCCGTCAACTGTATCATCATGGCTCCCACCCGCGAACTGGCACAACAGATAGACCAAGCCATGCAGGGCTTCGGGTATTTCCTTGATGGCATTGGCAGTGTTGCCATTTACGGTGGTAACGACGGGAACAGGTACGATCAAGAACTGAAGTCGCTTCGCTTAGGGGCAGACATCATCATCGCCACACCGGGTAGGCTCATCTCGCATCTGAACATGGGGAATTTAGATACCAGCAAGATTTCGTTCTTTATCCTCGACGAGGCTGACCGTATGTTGGATATGGGATTCTCTGACGACATCATGAAGATTGCCAAGAAACTTCCCGTAAACAGACAAACCATCATGTTCTCTGCCACCATGCCGAAGAAGATTGAAGACTTGGCAAAGACTTTGCTTCACAATCCCGTGGAAGTGAAAATCGCAGTAAGCAAACCTGCCGAGAAAATACAACAATCGGCATACATCTGCTATGAGCCACAAAAACTGAAAATCATTCACATGATGTTCAAGAGCAACGACCTCAAGCGTGTCATCATCTTCTCTGGGAAAATCAATAAGGTGAAAGACATCAATAGGGAATTGCGAAAAATGCACATCAATAGTGGTGAGATGCACAGCGACTTATCGCAGGCGGAACGCGACGAGATGATGTTTCGTTTCAAAAGTGGACAGATTGACGTGCTCGTTGCAACAGACATCCTTTCACGAGGCATCGACATCGACGACATTTCTATGGTCATCAACTATGACGTACCTCACGATGCTGAGGATTATGTGCATCGTATTGGCAGAACGGCAAGGGCAGAACGTGACGGTAGGGCTGTAACTCTCGTGAGCGATAAAGACATCAGATATTTCAAACTCATCGAGCGATTCCTTGAACGTGAAATAGAAAAGAACCCCATGCCCGATGAATTTGGAGAAGCTCCCGACTATAACTCGCAAACCATCAGCGAGAAGAAAGGAAAGAAACGGTATCATGGGAAAAAGAGAAACAGTAAGGGGAAACAGCAGAACAACAAGAAACAGAAACGCAAAAGCAAGTCAAACGCCACGAAATGATCTGAACATAGCTTGTGGATTTGAGATGCCGTCAGGCATTTTCCCAAGACAAAAAAATTACTGCGACGGAAAGTCTTCCGTCGCAGTAATTTTTATAGAGACTATTTACGTTCTTGATTATTCGTCCCACACGCTCTTTGGTGCAGCAGCTTCCTCTTCTGCCTCAAACTCGATACCTTTTGAGAGCTGACCGTCACCAATTTCATCATGCGTAGATAAACTTGCCATCAACTGTGCCTCAATCTCCTCTACAGTAAGAGTTGGCTGAACATACATATTCTTTTTCATTTTATAGCTTATTTTAATTGATTATCAAATTACTTAATCACAACCTTCTTGCCATTTACGATGTACAAGCCCTTCACAGGATTCTTAACATTGCGTCCCTGCAAGTCGAATACCTTACCATTGGCAGCCTCAGCAGCAACTACACCTTGGATAGCTGTAACAGATGCCTCATCGAAGAGATAGAATGACTTGGTTTCTACATCACCTGCAACTTCCAGATATGCCTTGTGGGCACCATTGGTAATGCTGGTTCCATCTTCATTTTGGAAGTAGAATCCTACTCCATGAGCACCATTAGAGAGAATATAAAGTTTATTCTCGCTCGTAATTTCAGTAGCTTCGTCTGTTCCCTTCAATACATTGTCAGCATCCTTTTCAGCAGTAGCAACAGCATAGTTGAATGTGTAAGTACCAGCAGCACCTTCCAATACCACAGCCTCGCCAGCAGGAATCACGTCACCCTCTGCATAAACTACACTTTCATTTAATACAGGACTCTCGTATGTGTATGTCTTAGCGGTTACACCAGCAGGAACCTCAAAGCTATACTTGCTGTCATAGAATGTAGCATAACCTACAGAAGAGATATTAATGTCGTATGAAGGTACATCACCTACTCTTTGGATGTAAACCCAGTCGATAACCTTACCATTAGAACCAGCGGCAGCAATCACGATTTCAGCTTCCTCTGTCAATACGATATCTTTAGTATAAGCATTCAAGTAACCTACAGTAGCAGCTTCCATGATGGTTGACTCACCAGCTTTGATTTCGAATGTTGTACCAGCATTACCCCAAACCTGAACACCAAACTTGTAAGCACCAGCAGGAAGAGTAGCAATGGTCACATCCTCTGGGAAGATAGCACCAAGTGCGTTAGAGCAACGGATGTCTGTATTGTTGTGGTCGTTAGCAGTTGCACCTTCTATATTCTCAGCCTCAGAGAAGTAAACTATGTTTTCGATAGCTTGAGCATACTCAATAACCAATTCCTCACCGTCTTGTGCTGGAGTCAAGGTATATTTATAGAAGCCGTTGCCTGTTGCGTTTCTCAAAGAAGTGCGATAGAGTGTGCCGTCCTGGAGGATGTACTCAGGATAAGCGAAGGTTACGCTCTCACCTTCTGATACAGAACCCTCAGCGATAGTTGTACCAAGGTTAGAAACTACAGAGTAGTTGTATGTAGCAGGAACTTTTTGGATGTAAATCCAGTCAATCACCTTACCGTTAGAACCAGCAGCGGGGATAGTAATGGTAGTTTCTTCTGTCAGCGTGAATGGCTCAGAGGTAACAGAAGCCAAGCTACCAGTAGTTGCAGCAGCCAAAACAGTTGTCTCACCAGCATTGACATTAAATGTTACACCGGTATTACCCCAAACTTGAACACCAATTTTATAAGTACCAGCAGGAAGTGTGGTTACAGTTACATCTTCCCCAAAATATGCTCCATAAGCATTAGAACAACGGATGTTTGCATTTCCACCATTATTTGCTGTTGCACCTTCAATATCTTCACCTTCAGAATAGTAAACAACATTAGCAATGCTTTCAGCATAGTCGATAGTTAATTCTTCTCCATCCTGAGTAGGAGTAATCTTATAGAGGTAGTATCCGTTACCTGTTGCGTTTCTTGTAGATGTTAAATAAAGAACACCATCCATTTCAATATATTGGGGATACGCAATTGTTGCACTTTCACCCTCAACTACTGAACCTGTTGTAATAATAGAACCAAAATTGTTCTTAACAGTGTAATTATATGTTTCTGCTTGGCGCAACGTGATGTTTAATGTATTTGTACCTTCAACAAGTTCCATAGACATGGTAGAACCCTCAACGGCAAAATACTTCACATCATTAATGGTAATAGGACTTTCAGCAGAGATTGTGGCACCAATAGCCTCAGAACTTTCTACAGACTTGATAATTTCACCGTTGAAAATATAATTAACTGAATAATCAGCTGTAGCAACAGCAGCTTGCTCAGCTTGTGAAACAGTTACATTTGTCAGATAATTAGCAAGTGTCCAGCCAACAGAGCCTCCACGAACAAAACCTATGGAAAGGGTATTGAATGCTCCATTAAGGGTACCTGAAACTAATGAGGTGTAATCAGTTCCATCCCAAATGAAAGAATCTACTTTCTTCAACTGTGTATCAAAAACAACCTCAATATGTTTTGTATAAGTACCATTTTTATAATTACCAAGTGCAGTAGCATTCCAATTTGCACCAGCATCCGTACTTACTTGCATATTGTAAGATGAGTTGATGGCAATACGTACATTATCACCAAACTGAATCCAGTTCCAGTTTCCAGTCCGACCAGTTGCAGTAGCATAAGTCCAATCAACCTCATACTTTACCTTCGCATTGTCTTTAATGTCAAAAGTCTTTTTTACGTAAGTAGCTGTCAAGTTGGCATTTGCACCTAATCCATTAGTTGCATTAATTTCCACGGCGGAAGAAGCATTCCAGTCCGTAAGATCATCTTCCGTCCACTGTGCCAAGGCACGAGTGTACACTGTCTCGTAGGCATCTTGTGCCCATACATTCACGCTCCCTACCGCCAACAGCAGCAAAGCAGCAAACAAAGAGTAAATTCTTCTCATAAATGTTTTATTTTATTGATGTGAAATTAATTTCTCAATTTGGGCATAAAATTACAAAGAATTTTGCAACTAATCAAAATTTTCCAAACTTTTATTGATATTTATCAAAAATCAAGGTAAAATTGACATATCATAGGGAAATATTAAAAAACTATCGTGGTGATAAATCTGAATATTTACGCACTCCCTTGACATAATATTGCCATAATAGAGAATACTTCTTTCTTTCTGGAACAGAGGATTTCGCCCTACTCTTTTGTATTCGTTTACGGTCTTCCTTGAAGTCGTTTTTCCAAGCCTTGAAAGCTCGTCTTGCCCGATAGATAGCTTTGAAGTCACCATAGTTGTGATTCATGATAAGCGTCTGCCAAGCAGCCAAGTAATCGAGAAACCACCTACAAGCCATCACGAAATATAATTCCCTGTAAGGAAGACATTTATAGAGCATGGTGAGATTGTTTCTGAAATTGAGAAATGTCTTCCTTGGATTGCCTTTCGGCAACGTTCCGCCACCAAGATGATACACGATGCTATCAGGCAAACATACAATCTTTCGCCCCATGATACGCAATCGCCAACACAAGTCTATCTCCTCATTGTGTGCGAAGAAACGGGCATCAAGTCCACCGGCTTCCCAATAATCTTTGCTACGTATCATCAGACATGCTCCCGTAGCCCACAACACCTGTTGTACCGTATCATATTGCCCGTTGTCTGTCTCAACTACATCGAACAATCTTCCCCGACAGAAGGGATAGCCAAAACGGTCGATGAAACCACCTGCCGCACCCGCATACTCAAACTTCGTCTTATCTACGTATGAACGCAATTTTGGTTGGCAGGCTGCCACCTCTGGATGTGCATCCATATACGTCAACAAAGGTTGCAACCATTGTGGCGTAACCTCCACGTCGCTGTTCAGCAACACGTAGTATTCTGCCTCCACTTGTTTCAAGGCACGGTTATATCCCTCGGCAAAACCATAGTTCTTGTCTAAAACGATTGTCTTCACCTTATTTATATATATATGCAACCAATCTAACGAATCATCCGTAGAGTCGTTGTCAGCCACATACACCGTTGCCTCTTGCGAGTGTTCCAATACGCTTGGCAGGTATTTCTCCATCATCTTCCTGCCATTCCAGTTTAAGATGACAATAGCAATCTTATCCATTGATAATCTCTCCTTTCAAAGCCGTTGCGTCATGATTAAAGTCTCCCAACCTCACGCGGATGAGTTGGTTGTCATATTCTTCTTTCGCTTGCGAAGGTGACAGTTCCACGCGAATGTAATTACGTGTAAAGCCGTGCATCGCCCTTCCTCGTGGAGCTTTCTCAAACAACACTTCCGCCTCTTTACCGATATATTTTGAATAGAAGCGATGCGTCTTTTCGTCAGAAAGAGCCAACAAACGTTTAGACCGTTCCTTCTTGTCTGCCGCACTCACCACGTATGGAATGCGAAGTGCAGCCGTTCCAGGACGTTCACTATACGGGAAGACGTGCAACTGGGTCACATCCAAATCATTCAGGAAAGCATAGCATTCCTCAAAGCATTCAGGTGTTTCTCCACGCGTACCTACCATCACATCTACACCGATAAAAGCATCGGGCATTTTCTCCTTGATCATCCTGATCTTATGTGCAAACAAGGCGGTATCGTATCTGCGGTGCATCAGTTGTAACACCTTGTCAGAACCACTCTGCAAGGGGATATGGAAATGGGGCATAAATGCCCTGCTCTGTGCACAGTAAGCAATCAACTCATCACTGAGAAGGTCTGGTTCCAAGCTACTGATACGAAACCTACTGATTCCTTCTACCTGATCGAGTGCTTTCACCAAGTCAAGAAAACTTTCATGCGTGGTGGCACCGAAGTCGCCGATGTTCACACCCGTAAGCACAATCTCCTTGCCTCCCTCCTCGGCAGCCTGTTGCGCCTGCTGAATCAGCGAACTAATAGATGGGTTACGGGAAAGCCCTCTTGCAAAGGGAATGGTGCAATAGGTACAGAAATAGTCACAGCCATCTTGTACCTTGAGAAAATAACGAGTGCGATTGCCTCTCGAACAGGAAGGAGCAAAGGTGACAATCTCCTTCACCTTCTTCACCGCATGGTATATGCCTTGTGTAGAGGACTGTTCCCCATTCTGCATCTTACTCCATTCCTCAGAAAGAAACTGTATCAAGTTGGCTTTCTCATTGCTTCCCAACACCAAGTCAACGCCATCTATCTTGCTCAATCGCTCTGGATCTAATTGTGCATAACATCCCGTAACCACCACAAAGGCATGAGGATGCTGACGTACCAAACGGTGAATGGCTTGCCTACATTTATGATCGGCAACCTCAGTAACAGAACAGGTATTGACCAGACAGATGTCGGCTTCCTCTCCCTTTCCCACCGTTTGCACGCCCATTTCTTGCAACATCTTACCAAAAGTAGATGTTTCTGAAAAATTCAACTTACAGCCAAGCGTAAAATATGCGGCTTTCTTTCCTTGAAAAGCAGATGTATCTATCATAAAGCTTTTTTATATCTATTTTCTTATAAACAATTCTCTCACACCCTCACCACTCACCTCTCACCCCTCACCTCTCACCACTATATATAATAATGTGTAGGTGCAAAGGTAATACATTAAAATGACTTTTCCATCATTAAAGTCCATTTTTTAAGTTGTGTGGGTACACAAAAATTTCTTTAACATTTATTATCCATTCATATCGAATTGAATATCAACGACTTACAAAAAAGTTACAAAAAGGCATAAAAAAAAAAGCTAAAAAATGATTGTGGTATCAAAAAAATGCTTACCTTTGCATCGTTTTAATAAACAAATGATTGTTTTACAGATTT